>Ga0209579_10000042_pt1 | contig 280337 bp, 215 predicted proteins | sample Coa_R1_2_FD_187152 | JGI IMG/M metagenome (GOLD analysis project Ga0209579, IMG submission 187152) | Surface soil microbial communities from Centralia Pennsylvania, which are recovering from an underground coalmine fire - Coalmine... | ecosystem: Environmental > Terrestrial > Soil >... | reverse complement strand
CCTTCAGCAGGACGCTTCGCCGTTCTATCCTGTTCTGCCCTTCGGAGCCGCGGTTACACCTGGTACGTATGCGGGCAGCACAACCACATCGCCCAATTACGATGCGGACATCCGAATGGGCTATCGCGTCGCCCCGCACGTCTACCTCGACGTGTTCGCAACCGCCAACAACGCGCGCAATTATTACACGCAGAGCGCAGGCTTCAGTCTGAAGTTCATGGTCGACAAGATACCGACCAGCACGGACATTCAGGTGAACTCACTACCCGACTGGACCGGGAAGCAGCCTTATTCGATTCACTGATAGACGGTCGCGCCGCTCTACCCGATGTGCCGCAGCCTGCTGACGCGGCCCACCTCAACCCATTCGACCACGTAGATGTTTCCTTCGTGGTCGAAACACGCGCCGTGCGGACAAACGAACTTGCCGGGCTTGAAGTTGTCGCGCGTCAGTTTGCGGGTGGCCATGTAGTCGCTGGAGGAGTCGTCACCAAGATTCTCAATAATGCGATTCTCGCGGTCCATGATGGTGACTCGTGCAAAAAGATCCGGCACGACCATATCGCCGTTACGAAAGATGTTGAAGTGACATGGAGCATTTGTGCCGTAGAGAAAATCGACGTGCTTGCCCTCAAGCGTGAATCGCTGAATGCGCTTGTTACTGCGGTCCGCGATGTTGAGAATCGGTGTGGCGCCGCGAGCATCCAGGATGATTCCGTGCGGGCATTGCAGTTGTCCGGCGTCCGCTCCCGGCCCGCCAAAGGTGCGGATGTACTCGCCTTTGCTGTTGTACTGAATGATGTAGCTGGAGCCATAGCCATCGCCGACATAGATGTCGCCATTGGGAGCGACAGCTAGATTCGTCGGGCTCCACTTCAGCGGCTTTCCGTCCGGCCCCGGTTTCGAATACGGTTCCGACTCCTTCGGGTATCCGAGGGTAAACACTTCCTCGCCAGTCAACGTGGTTTTCACCACCAGTCCGCGCTGGATATCGCAAAGATACAAAAACTCCGTGCCCGACTCTTTGCGGATGTGGAGTCCGTGCGCTCCCCCACGGAATTCCTTGCCCCAGCTCTTCACAAACTTACCGTCGGCGTCGAAAACTACCATGCTGTCGGGCTTCTCGCTTGTCGAGTACACGGTGTGGTGAATATAGATGTGCCCCTGTGAGTCTTCGCACACCCCATGGGTATTTCCATATTGGATATCAGCCGGAAGCTCACCCCAGTCATGCGTAACTTCGTAGGTGTGGTCGCCCGACCCCAGCACTGGCTTTTTGTTGCCTGATTTATCAGTCACGCCAAGCAGAAGCGGCGCGACAAAGCCGGTTCCAACTTGGGCCAGGAATCCGCGACGCGAAATGGCCATGGCAGTTACTTCCCTTCTTCGACATTCAACAAACCAGAGTGTGATGCCGCTATTGGTTCGGCGCGCTCTCACGGTTGGCGGGCAGCTGATCCATACTGGTCGACGCGCCGGCTGCCGTCTGCTTGTTCGCCGCCACCTTCAGCAGGATTGGCGCGGAAGGATGGCTCGTGGATGAATTCGATTCCACCTCGGCGACAACGTAGATCGGCTGATCGATGGGCCGTGCCCAATCTTCGGCGCGCAGCGTGAACGTACGACTCGTCTGCGCTTCGGTCACCAGCACTCCGTTGAGTCCGACATTCACCACGCGAACCCCAGGCGGCAGGTTTGCAATATCGCAAGGGACTCGGCCCGTGAATCCGTTGTGCCGCTCGACGTTCAGGGTCACAGTCACTTCCTTGCCGGGTTCAAGCAGGACTTCCTTTGCGGGCGTCGTGACCGTCACGTCGGGAGCCGGTGTAATCGACGCGAGTTGCAGTGGCTCATCCTTGTTTTCCTCGCGATTGGCGGCCCGCGTGATTTCGCGGTTATTTACCCGCGCATGCCCGATGAATTGGATCGGGACAGGGTGCGGACTCGCCTCTGCATCCGGCGCAGCGGTCAGCACCACCATCGTGGACATCTGTCCCGGCAGAATCTTCGCGCTGCTCGCTGATACACCGTGCGGGAGCCCCTTAACCTCGATGTCGATCGGCCCTTCAAAGCCGCGAACTGAATCCAATGAGACCGTGACAGCAGTCGTGCCGCCACGAGGAATATTCGGATTCTCCGGTTCTGTGCTCAGGCGGAAATCCGGCGCTGCTTCCTCAATGCTGAGACGATAAGCAAAATCCGCCCCTTCCATGCCGCGCACATCCTTGAGATGGACGAAGTACTCACCGTCTGCAGGCACAACGAAATCCAGCTTCGAATCCGAACCGTATCCGGGACCGCCATCATCATTGCGCCACATCAGATGAAAGACTGGCAGCCCGTTGGAAGGAAACTCAGCGTCCGATGGCAGAATCTTTGCTTTGTAGACCGGCGTATTCACGGCGTGCACATCGGGCGAGGTTCCCAGGTACGCCATACGCAAGCCGCCCATGCTCTTCAGAATCGTGTCCGCGTCAGGTTGATCAGGAATGTAATCGACGCGATCGAGTTCATCTCCAACCATCAGGTAATCGCCCTCGGTCAATCCCGAAGTCGATACCAGGCGAATGCCTTCACTTCGTGAGTCGCGATCGGCAAGAGTCGTTGTCGTTTCGTTCAGGCACCGCACGGTCGCGCGCGGAATCGGATTGCCTTTGCCATCCAGAATTTCGATCACCGAATCGAGCGGAGAGCCCAGGCGCGATGCGGCTACGTCGATGCTGAGGTTTTGCCCTTTTCTTGCCGTGAATCGGAAATAGTCTTCGTCCGCACTTTTCCCGCGATCCATTCCGCCTGCGATGTGGCCATTAACAGTCACTGGAACATTGATCTGTTGGGCGTGTTCCGTGGAGTCGTTGGGTTCCTGTTCTCCGATTTCCGGCGAGCTGCCCACCGCCAGCTTAACTTGGTTCAGCGGATGGGCGCCGCCAACCACATTAAGCGACACCGTCGTCCATCCTTCCACCGAAGGTGGCGCCTGCACTGCGGAAATCGCGACGCTTCCCAGGTTCACGCCATTGACCGAGATTTCAGACGATGTCCCCGCGCGTAGACCGAGCGGAAAGATATTCCTCACGTAGGGCAACTGGCCCGCATCGAGCCGGTAGAAATGATCCTTGCCTCCGCCATTGTCCCGGTCGCCGATAGAAATGCCATACTTGCCTGTCTTCTCGAGGTGGTAGGTCAACTCAGCGTCGGGGCGATTTGTATTCTGACCGGCTGAGGCCAGCACATGCCCATCGCTATCGCTCAGTTCGAGCATCGAGTCGAGCTTCGAGTCGATCTCGGATGCCTGGACCCGGAAAACGATATCTTCGCCGGCCTTCCCATCAAATTGGAACGTGTCTTTATCTCCGGGAGAATCGATGGATCCAACCAGCGTCGCCGGCAGATCGACCGATTGCGGCGGTGCTCCGCGGTCCATTGATGATTTCTCGCGCTTCATCACCTCCGGCAAGCTTCCGATTGCAATCGACAGCATGTTCGAGGTCCCAAGCGGCGTCTTGATACGGAAGCGGTGAATGCCGGGCTCGGTATCCTTCGCCGCCACAATTTCAAGCTTTGCGTTCTGCTTCTTTCCAAGCGGAACCTGCGCCGACAGGTCTTCTCCCGCCCTCGGCCCCGTAATCTTTTCGGGCAAGTCGGTGATCTCCGTCAGCTTTCCCGTTAAGCCGGCATCATCGAAGATGACTTCCGTTGCGCCGGCAAGATTCCGCCCCTCAAGCAAAAAGGTAACGGTCGTTCCGCGCTGCATTCCGGCCGGTGAGATGGTTGAAACCGTCGGCGGGATGATCGGCTCGGACGCCCGTGAAGGCGCTGCGAACGACAATCCCAAGGCAATCATTCCGACCGCTGAAAACAAGGATTTCATCGGCTCGCTGCCTCCCGCGTCTTTTCGTTGTCAGTTGGCTTCACGATATCGAAGACCATTGTGCTGCGAGATTCCTGGTAGCTATGCAAATCATAGAAGCTCACGGAACCGTTGTATCGGCCTGCCGCCAGCCATTTTCCGTCGGAGCTCACGTCCAGCGCTTCGACCCAGTCGGGCTGCCGCTCGACCACACCTTTGAGGTCGAGATCTGGATCGCGGAACCGGATCGATCCGTCGGCAGATGCTGTCACCAGTGTCTTTCCATCGTGCGACCAGGCGAGAGAAAGCAGGCTGTCCTCATCTGCAATCAGAGAATGGAGAAGATGTCCATCTTCGTTCCCGACCTCCCAGACATAGATCGTCTTGTCGTACCCTCCGGCGGCCAGTTCTTTGCCGGTTGGCGAGTAGACCAAGCTCGTCAGTCCATCTGAAGCGTCACTTAGGGTGTAGAGGCGCTTGCCGCTCGCAACCTCCCATATTTTCACGGTACGATCCTGCGAAGCGGATGCCAGGTGCTTTCCATCCGGACTAAATGCGACCGCGAAGACCGCATCGATGTGGTCCTGCAAAGTGCGCAGCTCTTTGCCAGTCGATGCATCCCAGAGCTTGATGGCCTTGTCGTAGCTTCCTGAGGCGATCATCCTGCCATCGGGGCTCCATGCGACGGAGTAGACGCAATCCTTGTGGCCATTCAGTGTTCTGATCAGCTGACGCGTTTGCAAATCCCAGATCTTGATTTCCCCTTCGCGCTGCGGCGGACCGCCAGCCGCAGCCAGCATCTTGCCATCGGGACTGAACGCGATCGAACGAACCGAGTCCGCGTGACCGGTAAGGCGGGCGATCAGCTTGCCTGACGACGCGTCAATCAGGCGAACTTCCTGATAGCCGCCCACCGCCAACACACGGCCGTCGGGCGAAAATTTCACCGAAGCTACTGGTGAAACAACTGGAACCTGGGGCGCGATGGAAGGAATCACTGGGCCCGCCAGAGTCGGCGATGCGGTTCCGGGCGCGGGACCTTTTGCGCCTGCGTTGATCCATGACCGGATCGACTTGATGTCCGCTGCGGGAAGCGGATTGCCGTAGAGCGGCATCTGCGGATCGAGTTTCCCCTCGATCATCTGTACCAAGCGGCTGGCATTCGCGTCGTGGGCAATGATGGCCTCTCCGTGCTTGCCGCCCTTCATCAGCGACTCGTAGCTATCCAGTGTCAGTCCGCCCTTGTGTGCGTTGCTCGAGTGGCAGCCAATGCAATTCTTCTGCAGAATGGGCGCAACATCCTTGGCAAAACTCGGAGCGGGAGCAGCCGACGTGCGGGGTGCGCGGGGTGTTTCGCCGCCGCCAGCGCCTACCAGCACAAGGACAGCCGCGATCGCGATGCAGGCATACCCCGGCCGGCGTGGGCTGCCATGGGCGCGGATTCGCAGAAATAAAGTCGGCATGATGCAGCTTCAATTCCGTAAGCAACCACGTGCAGCAGAATCTCAGTGGTCAAACATAAATTCTTCGCCAGTCAACAACGCCCATGACATATCAACTAACGCGGCGCGGCGTGGATCCTCGACTCCTGCGATCTTCTGATGCTCGGCCGCATCGAGTGCTTTGAGCAGCGCGGTACGTTCCGTGTCGGAGGGATGCCTGCTCAATGACGAAAGGTAGAGATAATCGACAATCTGCCCGTCTGAGAAGCCCAGCCGCAGAAGCATGTCGATCGAGTTTCCCGGCGAACGCAGCTTATTGTTGAGCGTATCGCCGTTGATGATGTGCAACGCCTGCGTGATGGTAGGTACAGATGATCGCTCGCTCTCCCGCGTTTGCTGGCGCTCTGGACGGCCGAATGCCGTCAGGAAGTAGGACTTTACCGCCGTGTCCGGCAGTTGCATTCCTCTCGTACCTGCCGGATAACCGTCGAATTTCTCCGGCTCCTGCGTGATCTGCGAATAGGCATCAAGAAGCACTTCAGCCGGGAGCCGCCGGATGAGGAAATGAGAGCCGTATTTGTCGTCGCTCGCATTCTCCTTCAAAGGCTTCGACGAAGTTTGATACGTTGCCGATTGCATGATGGTGCGGATCAGGTAATCGATGTCATAGTTGTGCCCGACAAAATCCTTTACCAGCGCATTCAGTAATTCATCATTGGTCGCTGGATTCGTATCGCGGAGATCATCCACGGGCTCAATCAATCCTCGTCCCATGAAATTCCTCCACACGCGATTCACAATGTTGCGCGCAAAGAACGGATTCTCACCTGATGTCAGCCAGTTGGCGAAATATACCCGCGTGTCACCTGGAACCGTGCTTGACAAGGCTGCAGCGTCGAGCGGCTTGGGCGGCAATGGAATCATCAGGCGATCGTCCATGAACTCGCCAGTCGGCGCCGAATACACCGTTACGTTGTTGAAGATGGGACCGACGCCGGGCCGGAATCCGGAATCGGAAAAGGTCTTGAGCCGGACCCGCGCGAACAGGTTGGCCATCCCGTAATAGTCTTTCTGGGTCCATTTGGCCAGGGGATGGTTGTGGCAATGGGCACAACTGATGTTGATGCCCATAAAGGCCTGAGCCATGTTTTCCGAAATATCGAGCGGATCGCGGTGAATCACCCAGTAATTCGCGGCGCCATTCTTGAGTGTGTTGCCATTGGCTGTAATGATCTCTGTGGCGAATTGATTCCACGGCTTGTCCTCGGCCACGCTTTGGCGGATCCACCGGTAATAGCTCCACATTTCATCGTTCGAAAGATGATTGCTCGAAACCAGCAGCATGTCTGACCACTTGTAGGCCCAGTAATCAACAAATTCCGGGCGCTTGATCAGGCTATCGATCAGGTGATTGCGTTTCTCGGGCGACGAATCGCGCAGGAATGCGTCGACTTCGGCCGGCGTCGGAACAATTCCCGTGGCATCCAGATAGGCGCGGCGAATGAATTCGCTGTCGCTCGCTTGTGGGGACGGCGGAATGTGCAGCGCGCGCAGGTGGTTCAAAACGAAGTCGTCAATATAGTCGTGATGCGCTGCCCTGGCGAAGAGCGAATCGGGCAACTTGTTCGGGAAAGGGATGCGCAGTCGCGAAAAGGCTACGTGGCTCTGGTACCAGACCGTCACCGGCGCTTCCCCATAACCATGCATCATCACGCGGCCTTCGTTATCGACCGTCGCCACGCCCTCGTCCCCGCTGTCAAACTTTGCCCAATGCGTCACATCCGCTGTGTGCCCATCAGAAAACACAGCCATCACGACCAGTTGTTGGCCGGCTCCGGGCATGAGCGAAGCTTCCTGCGGAAGCACCTGGATCCCCTTGACCAGCGTGTCAGACTCTTCAGGCGCCGGCATTCCTTGCGCAATCCATCCGGAGATCACTTGATATTCGGGAGACTCTACCGCAAATCGCCTTCCGCCGCCGTGTGGAACTGTCGCCGTCGGCTTCAGCAGAATCAAGCTTCGTGCGGGCTGCATGCGATTGGTCCTGCGTCCCAGCGCCTGGTGTGTCAGCGTGTAATAGTCCGTGATCGGATCGTACCCGCGCAGCGAGAGCTTGAATCCGTTCTTGCCTGCCGCCGCTCCATGGCACGGTCCGGAATTGCACCCGACCTTTGTCATCACTGGCAACACATCGTTGCGAAAGCTCCAGGTGGTCGCTGTCGTGTAATCGCTCACCGTCAACGGAGCCGTAGCCTGGCGGCCGTGTAGCGTCGCAGTAATCGTCGCTTTCCCGTCACCAACCGGCGAAAGTATATGGTCCTGATCCAGACTTGCCACACTTCGATTCGAAAGCGTCAGGGTTGCTCGCGAGGTCAGGTCTTCCTGGTGGCCGTCGAGAAAAGTGCCCTCGACAACCAGTCGCTGCGTATGGTGAGGTCCCAAAATGGCCACTGTGGACGGGAGAATCGCGATTTTTGCGAGGGTAGCAAGCGAGCTGGGCCGCATATTTGTGGGCTGGCCTGGTGCGTTGCTGTCCGATGGCGGCTTTAAAAATCCTGAAGCATGATACGGAGCGTCGCTGTGCGTTGAGGTCGCCGGGGTCTGTGCCGCTTGTGCAAGCAGTCCGTACGAACCCGCCAGTCCGGCAACGAACAGCAGATCATGAATCCTCATCCATCACTCCGCGGCGCAGCAGAAACTCCAATTTCAAACCAGCAATTCATCGATCGGGTCAAAGCCGTGGTCAACAAGCCTCACGACGCGTCCCTGCGGCGTTTTCAATTCCGTGTCAACCGGAATCCCCAGGCACTTATAGACAGTGGCTGCGAGGTGAGCCGGCATCACGGGCCTATCCTGCGGAGCAGCGCCGATCGCGTCGGACGCCCCCACAACCTGTCCGCCTTTAATCCCGCCACCCGCCAGTACCACCGTCCAGCACTGCGGCCAGTGGTCGCGTCCGCCTGCCGGGTTGATCCGCGGCGTGCGGCCGAATTCGCCCGTCGCCAGCACCAGCGTCGAATCCAGCAAACCGCTGTTGCTCAAGTCCTCCAGCAGCGAACTGTAGGCGTTGTCGAACATGGGACCAACCAAGTCGCTGTAGCAACTGATCGGGCTGAAAGGCGCCGATCCGTGGATATCCCATGTAATGTCGTTGAACACGGTCTCGAACATGTTCAGCGTCACGAAGCGAACACCACGTTCCACGAGTCTGCGGGCCAGCAAACAGCCCTGCCCAAAGCGGTTCATGCCGTATCGCTTCCTTACATCCTCCGGCTCCTGCGACAACTCAAAGGCTTCGCGCGCCTTGGCCGATGTCATCAGCGTGTACGCCTGGTTGAACGTAGCATCCATCAGCTTCGAATCCTGGTTCGTCTCCTCGAAGTACTGGACGGATTGATCGACAACCTGGCGCCAGTCGCGGCGCCGATCGACGCGCACCGCCGAAATGTAGTCCGGTGGCAGAAGATCCGGAACCTTGAAGTTCGCGTCCGCGGGATCCGCATTCAGCACAAACGGATCAAAGGCTTTGCCGAGAAACCCTGCGGTGTCCCCATGTGGAAGATTCCCGCCGAGCTGGCCGATCATGTACGGGAGCAGCACGTTCGGTGGCATGTCGCCCCGTGCTCCCTTTTCAAAGCGCACCACCGAGCCGAAATTCGGCGATTCCAACCCGCCCTGAAACAGCCTTCCTGTCTGCATCATCTGGCAGCCCGTGTCATGCACCGCTGCGGCCGTGTGGTACATGGAACGAAGCAACGCAAACTTGTCGGCGTGCTTCGCCATGCGGGGAAAAATCTCTGAAATCTCGATACCGGGAACATTCGTCTTGATCGGTTTGAACGGGCCGCGAATGGAGGCCGGCGCATCGGGCTTCATATCCCAGGTATCGAGTTGGCTTGGGCCGCCCACCAGCATCAGCTGAATGCAATTCACATCCTTGTTGGGCAGCACCGCCCCAGCCGCCTTCAGCCGGAAAAACTCCGGCATCGATAGGCCCAGAAATGCCAGCGAGCCTGCATGCAGGAAGTCACGGCGCGTCACGCCATCGCAGAAATGAACTTTCTTATCGGCATCGAGCCGAAACATAGGCCTCCCGGTTTAAGCAGACCCGCCCCCGGGGAGTAACCTGATTCAAGGCGCACGGAGCGCCACGGGAAGCCTCAGTGATGAGCCTGCTGTGCGTTCGCTCATTTCCCCACTCAATGAGCGCCGCAATCTCTTGCCGGGAATGCTAGTCCATCGCAATGGGCTTCGTCCATCCATTTTGGAGCCTTTGCGCACTTCTCGAACCTGCACTGCCGAATCCCTGCGCAGCTGGCCGCCGGAAACCATGAGAATTGACCTCAACTCGACAAGCGGTTGATTCTGTTGGCCGTTGCGGTCGTATACCTTCAAGATCGAAACGCTCTCCAAGAGCGAAGGCGCGACGGTCGGCCCGCCTCTCGCTGCCCTGTGATAGGTCAATCAAAAAAACAATGCTTAGAATTCGATTCGCGCTGCGAATTGTGCGAGGCGGTAGTTCGTCAACTCGCCCGTGGCCTGCCCGAACGACTGCGGATTGTCGAGCGTCGAACTGATCGATTGTGGATCGAAGCGCACGCTGTTCGAGACATTGAACATGTCCCACCGCAGGATGAGCTTGGCGCGCTCGGCCAGGTCGAACGTCTTGTTGATTCCCTCATCCCAATCGAAAAATCCATCGCCGCGCAACGGATTCCGGGTTCCCGACTGGCCGGGCAGCGCGTGGGCGAATGACGCAAACACGGTCGCCGGGTCGGCAAACCGCTGCGTCAGGCTTCCGCGTGCGTTCGCGCGCGAAGGAATGGAAGCAATCTGCTGTGCGTAGCCCTGAATGTCCCAGTTGGTGGGGTAATATGCGCCGTTGTTCACTTCAAATGGAAAGCCGCTCGTCCAGCGCACGACACCCGTGGTCTGCCAGCCCCCGATAATTTCGTTCGCAAGGCGGCCGGTTCCTGACAGCAGTTTCTGCCCTCTCCCGAAGGGCAAATCCCAAACGAAGTTCGAGTTAAGCTGATGGCGCACATCAAAGTCCGAAGGCCCATACAGCTGATTGGGAATCCAGGAATTCATGATCTGCGCATAATTGGTCGACGCCGAATTGCCCAGCCGCTCTGCCTGCGACGTGATATCGAGCGACTTCGAGTAAGTGTAGTTGAAGTCTGCTTCCATGCCGCCGAAATGCTGGCGGTATACGGCCTCAAGTGCGTTGAAGTTTGAGTATCCGATCGAACGCCATCCATACAAGGCAGAGTACTGATCGTGGTAGTAACGGAACGCCGGATAGTTCACGTCTGCGCCGATCTTGGTGTCTGGCAGGTTTCCCGGCGTGTCGAGTTGATAGAGTGCGTAGGTCTCGTTGTAGAGATTGCTCAGGAACAGCGCATAAACATTCTGCGTTGCCGTAAGCGGGCCATATTTGAGCCCGATATCCTCGCCTTCCAGTCCGGCAAACTCCTGCTCCCAATAAGCGATCGGAGCCACAGAGGTTACGGGCGTATTGGCACGCGCCATCGTGGCCAGCTGCGCTGCCTCAGTGAAATAGGCTGCTCCGCCCACGTTAAGATTGATCGGCATCGCGACGTCCTCTTGCGCGAGTTGACGGTGCGCGAAGCGTCCCACCCACGACACCTCGACCGAAGCGCCCTTCTGCAACCCTCGCGTCACTGAGAAATCGAGCAGGTGTGAATAAGGCGTCTTGATCGCCGAATCAAGGCCCCAGCTAATGGCGAAGCTGCCGTCGCCGCTCGCCACCGGAACGGCCGGGAATCCCCCTGCAGGCGCTGAAGGAAGCAAAGATTGCGGAACGGCGTTGATGGCCGTAAAGCGAGGAGCGCTTTCTATCGGCTCCGATCCTGGCGCATTCGAAAGGTGCGACGACAGGCCATAGGAGCCAGTCGTGTCAAAGTTCTGAACGATGCCGGCGCCAAAGTGATCGAAGACCAGCGAGTAGCCGGCGCGAATGCTCGTAAGCTGATTGCCCAATAGCTTTCTCCACATTCCCTCTTGCGGCGCCGGCGAAAATGCGATGGCAACTCGGGGTCCGATGTCGTTCTTGTCCGGCGTCCAGAAGTCGGGCGCGTGGTTGTAGCGGCCATTCAGATTGAACGCCACCTCGCCGACACTATTGGCCGCTCCTCCCGTCTGTGCCTGCGCGATGCTGCCGTTGTAATACTGGCCCAGCGAATAGGGCTCGCACGTCGAGCCGGCGTACTGGCAGGTTCCCACCTGTGTCCCGCTGGTCTCGGCAGGCGCCTGCAGATACGAGTAGCGCAGACCATACGTCAATGTCAGCGAGCTAAGCAGCCTCCAGGTATCCTGCGCGTAGAATTCATACTCGTTCCAGCGATACTTGCGGGCAATTGGCGCACCCACTGCAACGGTACTGCCGGTTTTTGTGTAGTTGTAGATTGCATCGCCCTCAGTAATGGTGCCGACGAGATTCATGAGGGCGGCGTTGTACTCGTTCCCGAAATTGGCAAAATCGACTGCAGGGTATCCATAGTCCTCCGGATCGAAGGGCCCATGACTGTTCGCAATCGTGGAGCTGCGCGTCAGCCATCCCTGGTTCATTTGCCCATCAGGGAACGATTGTGCATTGCTCATCCTCTGATCCGTAATGAATCGAATATTGGTGCCGAACGCAAAGTTGTGATCGTGCTTGGTCCAGGAGAGATTGTCAGCCAGGTTGTAGACCGGGATGATGAACGACGTTGAGTACTCGACCGATTGAGGTTGCGACACCAGCCCAAAATAAATCACCGGCTGGTTTGCGGCGCCTGCGCTGTTGGCGCCCTGCCGTGTAAGCCCAAATCGCGCATCATTCACCATGTTCGGGTTGATCAGGTACGTGTACCCGGCCGCGAATCCCTTGTTGTTGGTCAGCACCGTGGTTTGCGGCGGCTGGCCGGGAAAGGCGGGCGGCGTTGGCTCGCTGTCGCTCTGCAGGTTGCCCCGCCAGAACAGGGAGTGCTTGCTGTTCAGGTTCCAATCCAGCCGCGCGATGTAGGTGTCGTATTTGCGATGGATCGTGTATGGAAACCGGTAACCGATGCTGTTCAATCCGTCGCCTTGCGTCGGATCGTTGCCCTGCGGGTAGTTATTCAGCACGGTCAGTAGGGCCGGATCGTTGCCGATATCCTGCGGGTCCATGCCCTGAATGTCCGACGGAGTCAACGTGAAGGTGGAATCACCGCCCGAGTTATTGGCATACTCATAGGCAAGGTTTCCGGCCCTGTAACTCTCAGTCGGCACAGTTCCCGCATTCACGCTGGTGCCCTGCGAGTCCCGGCGTCCCTCGTAATTGGCAAAGAAGAACAGCTTGTCCTTGATCAGCGGACCACCCACCGCCCCACCATAGATGTTGCGTACCAAACTCTCCGGCCGGTTCGATGTGCCCGCTGCCAGTTCCTGCTCCTTATTAAAGAAATCGTTCGCTTCCAGCAAACTCGAGCGATTGTACTCGTATGCTGCGCCATGAAACGCGTTCGTGCCATTGCGCGTGATCAGGGCAACTTGCGCGCCTGAAGAGCGTCCCTCCTCTGCATTGGGATTGCTGGTGGTCACGCGGAACTCGGCAACCGAATCCTGTGTCATGCGCAGAACGCTTGTGAACGCGTAGCCATTGTTGATGTCGTTCACGTCGATACCGTCGAGTGTGATGTTCGATTGGTCGGCGCGTCCGCCATTCACTGAGCCCGCACGTGAATCTGTGGGATTGTTGCCGACTCCCTGCGTCCCGGTCGAATCATCGGCCCGGCCCAGAAACGTCACGCCGGGCTGCAGCGTCAGCAGGTCCGGAACGTTACGCGCATCGAGTGGAAGCGATTGCACGACGTGGCTGTCGAAAGCATTTCCCAGCGTGGCATCCGTGGTGTTCAACATGGCCTGTTCCGCCACGCTCACCGTCACCTGCTGCTGAACCTCAGCCACTTGCAATGTGATGTTGGCAGTGGCGGGTTGGCTTACCAGCAGGTCCATGCCTGTGCGCTCGTTCGTCGCAAAGCCTGTCGCGGACACGGTCAGCGTGTACCGCCCCGGCGTCAATTGTGAAAACTGGTATTGCCCGCTGCTGTCGGTCGTGTTTTCGCGCGCGGCGCCGGTCGCCTGCAGCGTCAGCTTGACCGAAGCGCCGGGAATGACGGCACCACTGGTGTCCGTTACGCGGCCGTTCAGCGACGTGCTGGCTTGAGCAATGAGGAGTTTCGGTCCGGCAAAGAGAGACAGGCCAAGAAAAAGAGCGGCAACAGCTCGATGTTTGATCACAACTGGCTCCAGAAAGGGGAATGCACCGCCAGTGGGTGAGCTTCAAATGTGTTGCGAGGTCGTTTCGGGAGCCGTACAGGGAAATCTTTCTCCCGAAAAGCTCATGTTCCTGCACTAGCAGGTGGTTCCGCCAAGTTTAGCATTTTCGCCGATGCCAGGAACCCTCAAGTGACGAATGCACGCGCTTGCGCCCCAGATGAATCAACGACGGCTCCTGGCATGTGCAATACCGGTCGCCTCGCACACCCCTCCTGACTGGTATCGTGTGATCTAGCTGTTTTCTCCATAGGAACCGATTGCATGGAAGTCCTTCAAGGGCTTTTTGAGCAGCATTTTCATACTCCCGCTGAAAAGGTGCAGCCGCTGCAAGGAAAATTGGGCGGCTCCGGGAGGGCCATCCTCCGTCTGACTGGCGCAGGACAGACGGCGATTGGCATTCTGTATGCCGTGCGCGAAGAGAACATCGCGTTTCTGGAGTTCTCGCGCCATTTCCGCCGACATGGGTTGCCAGTGCCGGATATTTACGCGCAGGACCTCGATCAGGGGGCCTACCTTGAGGAAGACCTCGGCGACACCACCCTCTTCGACTTTGTTCTGCAGAACCGGATTGGCGACACCATCGCGCCTCCCGCAATTGAGGCCTACCGGAAAGTCGTGAAAGAACTGCCCCGCTTTCAGGTCGACGCCGATCGCGACCTGAATTACAAGGTCTGCTATCCGCGAGCCAGTTTCGATCGGCAATCCATTTCCTGGGACCTCAATTATTTCAAGTACTACTTCCTGCGTCTCGCCGGAATTTCCTTCAATGAGCAGGCCATCGAGCTTGATTTCAGCAGGCTCACGAAGCTTCTCCTCGCCGCGCCCCACGATTATTTCTTGTACCGGGATTTCCAATCGCGAAATATCATGCTGCGCGACGGTAATCCTTATTTCCTCGATTACCAGGGCGGCCGCAAGGGTGCTCTGCAATACGACATCGCTTCCCTGCTCTTCGATGGCAAAGCCGACCTCCCGCCGGACGTGCGGGACCAGCTCCTCAACTACTATCTCGATTGCCTCTCCGAACACATTCCGGTCAATCGCGATGCCTTCATGCAGCACTATTACGCCTACGTCTATGTGCGCATCATGCAGGCTTTGGGCGCCTACGGTTTCAGAGGATTTTACGAGCGCAAGGCTCATTTCCTGCAGAGCGTGCCCTTCGCGCTGAAAAACCTGCGCTGGTTGGCGCACAACGTCAAACTCCCCATCGCACTCCCGGCCCTCATGGATGCTTTTCGGGCCATGCTGGCCTCAGAAAAGCTCATGAGCATCGCGGCGACCGCTGAGGAACTGACGGTGCGCATCTTCAGCTTTTCTTTTCACCGCGCCCTGCCAAGTGACGACGCGGGCAACGGCGGCGGATTTGTGTTCGACGCGCGCAGCCTTCCCAATCCCGGGCGTGAAGAGCGGTTCCGTGACTTAACTGGCAAAGACACCGGCGTGATCGATTACCTGAATCAGCAGGAAAGTGTTCATCGCTTCTTTGCCAACGTGGTCGCTCTCGTTGACACCAGCGTGACCAGCTATCAGCGTCGCGGATTTAAGAATCTCATGGTGTCATTTGGCTGCACCGGCGGCCGCCATCGATCGGTATTTCTGGCTGAACAACTCGCGGCTCATTTGCGCTCGACCAACGGCGTCGAAGTCGTCGTGCGTCACCTCGAATTGGAGATGCTGGGCCAATGAAGGCCATGGTGCTCGCAGCCGGCCTGGGCACCCGCCTGCGCCCGCTCACCAACGATCGCCCCAAAGCGCTGGTCGAAGTCGACGGCCGGACCATGCTCGCAATCACTCTCGAACGCCTCCGCTCATTCGGGATCCGAGACGTCATCGTCAACGTCCACCACCACGGCGACATGATCGTCGAATACCTCGGCGCCCACGATAACTTCGGCATGAAGATTGCGATTTCGCGCGAAGAAGATTTGCTCGACACCGGCGGCGGCCTCAAGAAGGCCGGCTGGTTTTTTCTCGAAAACGACTCCGATGCCGGACAGCCATTTCTCGTGCATAACGTCGACGTGATCAGCACCATCGATCTTGCGCGTATGGTGCACTTTCACTCTGAGCAGAGCGCTTTGGCCACCCTGGCCGTGCAGGATCGCCGCACCTCGCGTCCGTTGCTGTTCGATGAACAAGGACAACTGCGCGGGCGCGGCATTCAGCCATCTGCCCAGGCACTCTCTCAGTCAAACGACCCGGCCCAGCATTCGAATGTGCATTCACTGGCGTTTTCGGGCATTCACATTGTGTCCCCGCGGCTCTTCGCAAAGATGCACGAGCAGGGTGCCTTCTCCATCGTCGACGCGTATGTCCGGCTCGCCGCAGAGGGAGAAAAGGTCATCGCATTTCGAGCAGATGCCTACGAATGGCTTGACCTCGGTCGGCCTGAGCATGTCGCTCAGGCTGCACAACGACTCTCGGGCGCGAATGCCAACGCTACTCTGGCCCGGGAATCCGGCAACGTTCGTCGTGATTCTTGAGAAAACGACTCGATCCTATTTACAAGCCCGGCACCGGCGGGCATCCCGGAAAATCGGTCAGGTAGGTGTTCCCCTTGTAGCCTAGATACTTGATTCCTATTTTGCTCGTAAAGTATCCATCGGCCGTAAAACTGCGCAAAAACGAAAAGAACTCCACGGGCTCTTCCAGGCTTTCGTCCTCCTCCGCGCTTTTGCGAAAAGCAATCGAGTCGAGGATTTGCGTTTGCTGCTGCGGGCTGCAATCCACAAACGCCTTGCCAAAACGGCTCGTGCAGGTTGAATCCAGCCATGCCAACCCGGGAGCCAGCCTGGTTTGATATTCGGAATTTTCGCTTGTGAGCAGGTCAATGAACTCCGGTGCGCCCCCTTCGATCGCGCCGCCTCCATCCGCGTCAGCGGGGATGATCGTCTCGCAAAGTACCTGCACCGTCTTGTATTGATGCGCATTGAAAAACTTCGGCACGTAAGAACCTGACTCCGTTCGTTCGCCATCAATCAGGCTGTGCGCCAACTCGGCCGCCTCGAGCGGAATGACTCGCAAAACGGAACCCGCCACAGCTCCGACGCTGAGCGACTTCAGAACGGCGCGGCGTGTAATCTGATCTCGCGATAACTCTTCCACTAGATCGCCCCTTTCTTGGCTTGGTCCAGCAAATACTCTGACGTTCGCCACGAAAGCGCCATGATGGTCAGCGTAGGATTCTTGTCGGGATTGGAAACAAACGGCGCGGCATCGGCCACGAAAAGGTTCTTCACATCGTGCGCCTGGCAATAGGCATTCAACGCCGAAGTTTTTGCCTCGCTCCCCATGCGCACAGTGCCCAGTTCGTGAATGATGGCGCCGCCCTCTGAAATGCTGCTCGTTGTTTGCTGCTTGGCGATGTCCGCGCGGCGGTGGCGATGCAGTCCGACAACAACGGTTCCACCTCCGGCTTCTATGATGGACCGAAAAGTCTCCTGCATATCCGACGCCATTTTGAGTTCGTTCTCGCCCCACTGCCAATGAAACCGCAGGACCGGGATGCCCCACTGGTCCTTTACGTCGGGATCGATCTCGCAATAACAATTCTCATTCGGGATCATCTCGCCGCGTCCGCTGAAGCCGATAAACGTTCCATACGCCGTCCGGCAAGCCTGTTTCAGGCTCGCGCCGTAGCCTTCGTCTTTGTCGCAGATGTATTGAAACTCGCCGACCCCCGGCATATTGCGGCCACCGCCAAACTCGATGTGATACCCGCGCAAGAATTCGTTTTTCTGTCCGAAACGCCACCACGGCATGTACAGGTGCATGCCCCCCACGCCGTCGTGATTGTGAACCGGCATTTTTTCGAGCTGCGCAAAATGTCCCACCAGATCGCTTCCTACCGAATCAGTCAGGTACCGTCCAACCGTTCCCGATGAATTGGCGATCCCATTTGGGAAGCTAGAGGAACGCGAATTCAGCAGAAGGCGCGCCGATTCGCATGCGCTTGCGGCCACCACGACCGCCTTGGCATACACGCGCTGCTCCGTTTTCGTCGCCTTGTCGATGTAGGAAACCGACTCCGCCTTGCCGCTGTTTCCGAGAACGATTTCGCGCGCCATTGCATTGGCAATCATCGTGAATCGCCCGGTCTTCGTTGCCGGCGGAATCATGACCTGGCTGGAACTGAAATTCGATGCGGATCTGCAACCGCGGCCGCATTGCGCGCAATAGTGGCAGGCATCGCGGCCATTCAATGCCTGCGTCAGAATCGCAAGACGAGAGGGAATGCACGTAATCTTGAGCTGATCGCATGCCTTCTTGATGATCGTTTCAGTACAACGCGGTTTCGGCGGAGGCAGAAAAACACCATCCGGCGCGTTGGGAACGTTCTCTTTGGTCCCAAAGACGCCAATGAACGACTCGACTTTGTCGTAATACGGCGCCAGATCGTCATAAGTGATCGGCCAGTCATCTCCCATGCCGTCGGTCGAGTGCGGCTTGAAATCCGCAGGACCGAAACGCAGGGCGATGCGCCCCCAGTGGTTGGTTCGGCCTCCCTCGATGCGTGACCTGAACCAGCGAAAGGCCGACCCGGGTGCCGTCGTGTAAGGCTCGCCTTCAATCTCCCAAAACCCGTTGGGAGCCATGAACTCGTCGCCGATCCCGGCCAGCCGGCCGCCCACTCCCACTCCTCGGTGCGGCAGTTGGTACGGCCATACGTGCTCTTTGAAGTCGCGATCGGGATCCACGCGGGGCCCGGCTTCCAGCATCACCACGCTCAAGCCACCCTCGGTCAGCACCTTTGCCGCGGTACCCCCTCCAGCGCCGGATCCAATGATGCAAACGTCATAGACGGTCTTGCGCGGGTTCACTTGAAGCATCCGCTCTCTCCCTCATCGAAATGTGCGTGCAATGAGAAGGTGCGCATGGGCCCGCGCACAAAGCATCGCCACTGACGCGCAGGAGCGCTTGGGAAGCTTTTCTTCTCGATGAATCAATATAGTCTTCCGACCCGGGCGCAGGCCAGGGGACCCTTTAGAAGGGTGAGCAACCACATCCGCCGCGAATCCGTTTCAGATCCGAATCGCGGGCTGCGTCAGTTCGGCAATAACCCGTAAACGTCGAGTTCGCCTGGGGTCGACGTGGTACTGTCGGTGCCCCCGGCATTGTTGCCGCGTGTGCCTACATACACCTTGCCATTGGCGACCGTGGGAATCGTAAATTTCACCGCATTTCCAGCGGCGTTGCCCGAACCCATCGTGCTGTTCCAGTACTCCGTGGAAAGATTGTTGGCATTGTACGCGTGCAGAATCGTCGGGCCGCAACTCTGCGCCAGCGCGGTGCAGAACGCGTCGTTTTGCAACGCCCACAAGATGCCGTTTGAATTGTCGGGCATGGAGGAAATCGAAGGTGTCGACCCAGGCCACCCAAACGTGGTCGGCGTCGCATTGGGCAGCAGTGTGAATTTGGCTGTCGAAGTATTCAGTGCATATCCCTGTATTTTTAGTCTGGCTGTCCCAAGATAAAAGGTCGAGTTCCAGAAGGCTCCTGTCGCGAAGATTCCGCTGCCCGTACTTAGTTCTTGCCACGCGTTCGAATCGCCGTAGCCGCCCATCGCGTCGCGGTTCAGGACATAGAGCGTCCCGTCTTTCCCGCCGCCAAGCACCAGATGCGTTGGGTTACTGCCGTTCGCTGGCAGGTCCACCAGAACCATGGCGCCGCCGGAACCAAAATCTTTATCGTTCGCCTGATCGTTTGCTTGATCTGAAGGAGTGAAGTATTGCGAGACGCTCAGGCCGCTACTCAGCTTCAGGAATGAATCGCCATAGTCGTTGTTCGGCGCTGACCCGTTTGTCGCGTCAAATTGACCGTTTGCGGTGATCAGGTACAGGTTCCCCGAGGAATCGACCGCAGGAGCCCCGCCGCTCATCCAGATCCCGCCCCAGCCTGCATCGGGCGTCACGTTTAAGACGCTCGCCTGCGACAGATTGCTGGCGTTGTAGCCCATCACCCAGCCGTAGTATGGCGGGGTATCCTCATGCGAAGCCCAGGCAATGTACACAACGCCGTTCGCCAGGGCCAGGCCGCTTCTCTGATTCTCTTGTTGCGGCACAAACGTTGTCGTCGAGCTCCCGTCCCCCGTTCCTGGATATGTGCCCTGAATCGTCACAGGTCCGGAAAATTTTTCCTTTCCCGTCATCAGATCGAGCGCGTGCAGGCGCTGGTAGAATGACGGTCCCGATGGAACGACCGACTTTGACAACACGTAGATCGTGTTCGTCGAAAGATCAATCACTGGAGTACTCGTCACACCCACTTCGGGTGCGATATCTCCAGCACCCTGGCCCACCAAAAAGCCCGGCCCATACGAAGGCACGCTTGTTTCGCCCGACGTTGCCCCATGCGCGGAATCCAGCATGCTCGAATGCCACAGCGGGACGCACGTGCTCCCCGCCGAATCCGCGTCAAACGCGTAGACGCTGTCGGCCATGGTGGCCACAAAAACCACGTTGCGTTTCACCGATGCAATCGTCAGATTCGGAACCCAAAGTGGCTGCGCATAGACCGCGCCATCGACCGCGCATGAAAAGAGCTTGCCAAAAGTCGCAGTCGTCACGGTAGACGGCGACAAAGCGTATTCCCGCGCATTGACGCCATCCCGCGATAAATCGTTGTGATAGGTAGCAACACCGGCGAGATCGGTTACGGCTACTGACAGAGACGCGGAAACCGTGTTCTGTGTCTTGCTGGTGGCCGTGATCGAATAGAGCCCCGCCGTTGACGGCGCCGTGTAAGTGACTGCCACGCCATTCAAGCTGGTGGAAGCAGAGAACGTGCCGCAAGAACTTCCGCTGCAACTCGAACCCGTAGCAGACCAGGTGACCCCGGCAGCATCCGTCGTAGTCGGCGTGATCGACAGCGTCTGCGTGATCTCGAGGCCGGCACGCACGGGGGAAATGGACACGCTGATACTCGCTGAAATCGTCAGTGTCAGGTTGACGGTCTTCGTCTGCACCGGGTTGCTTGAATCAGTCACCTTGAAAGTCAGCGGAGTGGCATTCGCGGTGACAGTCGGTGTGCCCGTAATCGCCCCGGTTGACGCGTTCAGCGTCAAACCGGAGGGCAGCGTTCCGCTCGTCAACGACCATGTGTAGGGAGTCGTCCCCCCCGTTGCCATCAGGGTTGCGCTGTAGGCCGTTCCCACCAGCCCATTGGGCAGCGAAGTCGTCGTAAGCGACAATGCGCTCGCTGAAATCGTCAGTGTCAGGTTGACTGTTTTCGTCTGCACGGGATTGCTCGAATCGGTCACTTTAAACGTCAACGGCGTCGCATTCGCAGTCACCGTCGGCGTGCCCGTAATCGCTCCGGTTGAAGAGTTCAGCACTAATCCAGATGGCAGCGTTCCGCTCGTCAACGACCATGTGTAGGGAGTCGTCCCACCGGTTGCCACCAACGTTGCGCTATAAGCCGTTCCAACTTGCCCGTTCGCTAACGATGTAGTCGTGATCGACAACGCAGTTGTCGTATTTGCCGCAATCGTCAGTGTCAGGTTGACTGTTTTCGTCTGCACGGGATTGCTCGAATCAGTCACTTTGAACGTCAACGGCGTCGCGTTGGCCGTCACAGTGGGCGTACCCGTAATCGCCCCGCTTGAAGAGTTCAGCACTAATCCAGATGGCAGCGTTCCGCTCGTCAACGACCATGTGTAGGGAGTTGTCCCACCGGTTGCCACCAACGTTGCGCTATAGGCCGTTCCCACTTGCCCGTTCCCTAACGACGTCGTCGTGATCGACAACGCGGTCGTCGTATTTGCCGCAATGGTGAGCGTCAGGTTGGCCGTCATGGTCTGCACGGGATTGCTCGAATCCGCGACCTGAAATGTCAAAGGGGTCGCGTTCGTTGCCGATGTCGGAGTCCCCGTGATTGCGCCCGTCGAGCCATTGAGCGAAAGCCCGGATGGCAGCGTTCCGCTGGTCACCGTCCATGTGTAGGGAACCGTTCCACCGCTTGCCATCAAGGTTGCGCTATAGGCCGTTCCCACTTGCCCGTTCGTTAACGAAGCCGTGGCAATGGTCAAAGGCGTCACCGTGGTTCTGACCGTCACAGAACCGCCGCACCCGGACATCAAATAAACAGAAAGCAATGCAGAGGTAAAAGATGCACGACGAACCGCCGCGTTCACACATTTCATACGTACCACCCACGAGAGATGCAATGGGAAAAGCAGCGTCATGGTAGCGACGGAATTCCCTATCTAGAGCTACACACCGAAGGGGAGGGGCCCACGACCTTAAAGGCATGAAAAGACTTGGACTATTCTCTAACAGCCGCAATTGAAAGCACAAGACGACCAAGGCCGCTCCGCGAAGAACAATCGTAACCAGCCGTCAAGTCTTTGGTCACGCAACCAGGTCTCGGATACGGAAGTCCGCGATGAGAGGCAGGTGATCAGACGCAACCAATGCTCTACGCGTTCTGAAGAGCCTGGCGCCTTCGAGCTCAAGCGGAGCCTCAAAGTAGAAATGGTCGAGGCTGAGGAAGGGCAACATCCCCGGATAAGTTCGCGGAAACCTCAGCACATGATGTGGCCGGAAACTCTGAAACTCGTTCTTCAGCAGCCGTGTCGTGAGCCCCCGAGTCCACTCATTGAAATCTCCGAGTACAAGCCTGGACCCGGTTAGCTTAGGGTGCGTCAGGATCTCCCGGCTCAGCAGCTTCTCGCCCTGGTAACGCCGTTCCACCGGGCCCGTCCCCAGGTGAACATTGAATACCTGAAGGGTCTGTCCATCGGCGATTTCAATTTCCGTTTGCAGCACGCCACGCTCTTCGCGGCTTCGCTCCGGCCGTGTGAGATCGTAGTTCCGCCAGGATTTCAACGGGAGCCGCGTCAGCGTCATGTTGCCATATACGCCGCCATGCAGCGGCCGATTGGCCCCAAAAGCCGATCTGTACCCAGGCAATGCGCGCGCAATCTCACCCGCCTGATCGTAGATCCGGGGCGACCCGGGAATCAGAGGCTTGCCCGGCGCGTTCACTACTTCCTGCAGACACAATATGTCGGCATTTAGTTCTTTGATCACCGATACAACGCGTTCCGGCGCAACGCGGCCATCAAAGCCGCGACACTTATGCACGTTGTAGGTCGCAACTCGGACTCCACATGCCACGATGTTATTGTTGCCTTTCAAATACCCATCCCAGTAACTCGGTTGCGCGCTCCGTCACGGCTCGGTGCCGCCATTCATCCAGTGAGATTCGCCGGCTCTGTCTCAGATCAGCCTCCATATCGTTCTCAAGCCGGAGGCTGACCGCACGATCGCGGATGGCCAGATTCACCTCATCATTCAGCCCAAAAGAGCGATTATCGAAGTTTGTGGAACCAATGACAGACCATAATGAATCAACGCACATTACTTTGGCATGAATCATGGCTGGCTGATATTCATAAACCTCTGCGCCCGCTTCCAGAAGCTTCCCATAGGCGCCGCGGCTGGTGCTTCGAGTGACCAGATGGTCGCTCTTTACTCCCGGTACGAGAATGCGCACTCTTACGCCACGTTCAACAGCACTGCACAGCTCCTGCATGAGCCCCCGGTCGGGAAGAAAATATGGGGTCGTGATCGAAATGCTGTGCCGCGCAGATGTCAGCAGCAGTTGAAACAGCACCCGCGCGCGAGTCGACCCTCCGACGGTAGGCGTGCTGTTGATCACCAGCGTGGTTGTCGGGTGCGGGCAATCGATGTCGGGAAAGTACGCATCGCCGACAAGCAGCTCTCCGCTTGCTGCGAGCCAGTTCTCGGCGAAGGTGGCTTGCAGGTTCGGAACCGCTTCGCCCTCCACCCGCACCACCGTGTCGCGCCATCGCGCCTTTCCGCGCTCACCCTTGTACCACTGATCGGCGATACCGGCGCCTCCGATGAACCCAATTCGCCCATCGACAATCAACAATTCGCGGTGGGTGCGATTGTCCATTCGACTCAGCCGGTACCAGGCAAGGCCGTTATACCGGAATACCTTTCCGCCGGCCGCGATCAAAGGCTCAAAAAATCTCTTTTTGGCGCCCAGACTGCCGAAGGCGTCAATCACCACATTCACCTGCACGCCTTCGCGGGCTCTTTCCGCCATCGCCTGGATGTATTGCGAACTGATTTCGCCCTTCTGGAAAATGTATGCCTCAAGGTTGACACTTCGCTTCGCCGCGCGGATCGCGTCCAATTCAGCAGGATAGAAACTCGGCCCGTTGGCGAGAACCTCGAGGTTTCCGGTTCGGTTCACCTTTGCATCCACCAGGGACTCCAGCAGGAGAAGGAATGCGTGCGAATCGATGTCCGGCAACTCATGTGCCCCGGCGATCCTGTAGCGCGGCATCGGCGCAAAGACACCTGCCAGCAGCAACGCTGCCATCAGCAACAAGGCAATGCTGCCCAGAATCACGAGGCTTGCTGGAACCAGAATGGGCGCGATACAGATCAAAACACAGGCCTGCCTTCCAGGGTCACCGGTCCTCGAATGAGTTCGCGCCCCTGGGCTCAATGAACCACTTTTCTGCAATTGCTTAGATGCTTCTGCCGCCGGACTTGATCGGACATTTGGCGAAGCGCGTGCCGGCATCCGATCACCCGGAATTCCTCGCACTCGCTTTTGAAATGGCCGCAGGTCCCGGATCCCCCTCAATAACCCTATTCCTTGTGTTTTCACGGAGTTTGTCCGGACGCGAGGTCATTTTCCTGAATCTAACTTATCGTGCGCAAGATCCGAGTGCCTCCAGTCAGGATTTGAGAACCAGTGAAACCCATCCAGCATTTGTTGCATTTCCTCATGCAGCTTGGTTATGCGGGCCCGTTCGCGATGGGCGTCCTCGATTCGTCCTTTCTGGTTCTCCCGTTCGGGAATGATCTCGTGGTGGTCGGCATGGTCGCCAGAGACCACAAGGGCATGCCTTGGTACGTTCTCATGGCGGCCCTCGGTTCTACGATCGGAGCGTTACTGCTGGCACTTGTCTCCCGCAAACTGGGCGAAGAAGGAATACGGCGGCTTGCAGGACATAGGCGATACGAAAACCTGAAACGTCATATGGGTCGCCACGCCGGTGTGGCAATCGCCGTGGCTGGACTAGCGCCACCCCCGTTTCCCTTCACAACCGTGATCGCCGGGGCAGCGGCTCTGAAATACCGGCTCTGGCGCCTTCTTGTCGTTAATTTCTGCGCGAGGGCGGTGCGTTTCACGCTGATCTCAATCCTTGCGATTGAATTCGGCAAGCAGATTCTCGGCATCGCAAAATCTCCTCCCTTTGAATGGAGCATGGCCGTTTTTATCGCGCTTTGTCTGATTCTCAGCGGGGTTTCGATCGCGCATTGGATGAGGCAGCCCCATTGAACCGGTTTTCAACGCCCCCCTTAAGGGGCGCACCCGAGGAAATCAGTGGGGACTATCGGAAGTCGAGCGATGGGGAGCATACTGCATCCAGCAGTACGGCGCCGAGACGCTGATTGGACAGAATCTTCCCCTCCGCGGCTGTCGTGGCCCAGCAGGGCACGCACTTGCCGTGAAGCTGAATCTCTTCGCAGCGAAAAGCCCTGGGCGCGCGTCTACATACACACGGCCTGCCCGCAATACCGGACGGGCCATCGGAGGATCGATGCCTGCAGCTCGCCCTCTTCCCCAGACCTTGGGGGAACTGCGCACCAGCCAAGAATACCCTGAAGCGTGCCTCAGAACTCGAACCATCAAAGACGAGATGCGCTCAAACCTGATCGCGCGCTTGCGAACCGGGACCCCCACGGATGGGTCATCTCCCAAGGGATGGAAGGCAGAACAAGCCCTGTTCCCCGGCATCCTCGGCTATGAAGATACCGTGATCCCGCAGATCGTAAATGCGGTGCTGTCAAAACAGAATTTCATCCTGCTGGGATTGCGCGGTCAGGCGAAGAGCCGCATTCTTCGCGCCCTCACCGGGCTGCTCGATGAGCACATGCCCTATATCGCCGGCTGCGAAATCCGGGATAATCCGTATCGACCGCTGTGCAAACGATGCCGGGACCTGATTGCCACCGCCGGCGACGCCACTCCAGTCGCCTACTTATCCCGTGAAGATCGCTACGTGGAAAAGCTGGCTACGCCCGACGTAACCGTTGCTGACCTTGTCGGTGACCTCGACCCCATCAAGGCGGCCCGCGGCGCGCAGGACCTTTCGAGCGAACTAACCATGCACTATGGCTTGCTGCCGCGTGCCAATCGCGGCATCTTTGCAATCAACGAGCTGCCCGATCTCGCCGGTAAAATCCAGGTCGCCCTCTTCAACATCATGCAGGAGGGTGACGTCCAGATTAAGGGCTATCCCGTGCGCCTGGCGCTCGATCTGGCCCTTGTCTTCACCGCCAACCCCGAAGACTACACGGCGCGAGGCAAAATCGTTACGCCGCTCAAGGACCGCATCGGTTCCGAGATTCGTACTCACTATCCCGAAACCCTCGAGGAGGGCATCGCCATCACCGCTCAGGAGTCGTGGGCCGAACGCGGCGGCGCGCCGATCGAAATTCCCCAATACGTGCGCGAGGTCGTAGAACAGATCGCTTTTTCGGCCCGCGAAGACAAGAAGATCGATAAACGAAGCGGTGTCAGCCAGCGCCTGCCAATTTCCACACTCGAGCTGGCTGTTTCCAATGCCGAGAGACGCGCCGTAATGAACCGCGAAATGCTGGTGCTCCCGCGCGTCAGCGATATCTATACCGCAATGCCCGGCATCACCGGCAAGCTGGAGCTCGAATACGAAGGCGAAATGCGAGGCGCAGATACGGTCGTGCAGGATTTGATCCGGACCGCCGTGGGGAAGCTGTTTGATCGCTATTTTGGCGACGTCGATACAGAAAAAATCGAGCTCTGGTTCAACCTCGGGGGTACGGTGAAGCTCGACGACAATCAACCTGCAGAGTCAGCCCTAGGCGACCTGAAGCAGATACAGGGTCTCTTCGAAAAGCTCACTCCGCTTGACGTGAAATCGTCCGATCCGGCGCCCAAGATTGTCGCCGCTGCTGAATTTCTGCTGGAAGGTCTGGTCGCTCATCGCAAGCTCACCCGCAATGAAGAGCACGGCTACGCGGCCCAGGACCGGACCGGCCATCGTCAGGAGCGGGCTGAGCACGAGACGGACTACGAGGAATGGCAGCGTGCCAGACGCCCGCGAAGAGGCGGGGGCTTAAATTGAAGGATGCAAGGATCGAGGTGTTTTCCTGAATGAGGCGCGTACGCTACACCAAGTACACCGGCGACTTGGCGTCGGAAATCGATCTGGAAGATCTGCTGCAGGCGCTGTCTGACTACCTGCTCGATTCAGGCTTTCGAGATCCTTACGCGCGCTTTCAGGAATTCGACCATAACCTCGACGATTTACGCGAAGCATTGCGGCGCATCCTCGAATCCGGCGATTTCTTCGATCAATCCATGCAGCAGAAGCTCGACCAGCTCTCAGCTGAAGGCAAACTCGATGATCTGATCGAGAAGCTGATGGAGCGCCTCGAAAGCGAAGACTACATCTCATCGACCGGCCCGGAAAACGACCCTCGAAATACCCAAATCGGCGGCGGCATCGGCGATGTGCAAGGCGAGGTTCGTTTTGAAGTGACCGATAAGAGCCTGGACTTTCTCGGATTCAAGACGCTTCGGGATTTAATGGGATCTCTCGGCAAATCGAGCTACGGCAGGCACGATACGCGGCATTGGGCTACCGGCATCGAGGCAATGGGCGCTTCGCAGCGATACCAGTTTGGCGATACCCTCAATCTCGACACTACCACCACCCTAAGCTCCGCCATCGCGCGCGAAGGCATTACGCTTCCACTCAACCTTGAGTACGACGATCTGCACGTACACCAGTGCGAGTATCAGAGTTCGTGCGCAACCGTGGTCATGCTCGACTGCTCGCATTCGATGATTCTCTACGGCGAAGACCGCTTTACACCCGCCAAGCGCGTTGCCATGGCGCTTTCGCACCTCATTCGCACGCAGTATCCCGGCGATTCCCTTTCTCTCGTCCTGTTCCATGACTCAGCGGAAGAGATGCCGGTGTCGCAAATCGCGCGCGTCAAGGTGGGACCGTGGTACACCAATACGCGCGAGGGCCTCCGCGTCGCCCAGCGCATCCTCGCCCGACAACGCAAGGACATGAAGCAGATCGTCATGATTACCGACGGCAAGCCCTCTGCTCTCACGCTTCCCGACGGCAAGATTTACAAGAATGCGTACGGGCTCGATCCACTCGTCGTGAGCGAAACGCTAGAAGAAGTTGCGCGCTGCAAGCGTTCGAACATCATGATCAACACCTTCATGCTGGCTTCGGACTTCGGCCTCGTGCAATTTGTCCACAAGGTCTCAGAGATGTGCCGCGGCAAAGCCTACTTCACCACACCCGACACTCTCGGCCAATACCTGCTCATGGACTACATGCAACACAAGTCCAAAATGATCCACTAGCGATCGGCCTGCCTCCGGCAATGGCAGCGACAGAGCCGGCTGTATCATGGCTGCATGCTCACTCGGCCATCTTTCCCGTCCGCGATCGCGGTAGTCACCGTTGCTCTATGTGTGCCTCCGTTTGCTGGAGGGCAGATCGAAACATTCCATGCGCGCTTTGACAACGTGCTCCATCAGCATGGAATCGTGGGTGGAGGCTTCGCGTTCGTCCACGGAACGGGCCCGGCTACCCAGTTTTCATTCGGCGATGCCATCCAGGGTGGCCATAAGCCCGTCGATGAGCAGACGTCTTACAACTGGGCGTCGATCACCAAGACCTTCACTTCCATTGCGATTCTGCAACTGCGCGACCGCGGTCTCCTGTCACTCGATGATCCTGCCGTTCGATACGTGCCCGAATTGCGCCAGGTACATGATGCCTATGGCTCCGTCGACGACATCACAATCCGGGAGCTGCTGACTCACAGTGCCGGCTTTCGCAATCCCACCTGGCCATGGGATTGCGACGATTCAACCAACTGCGATTGGCAGCCGTTTGAACCCACCAAGTGGTCTCAGGTCGCGGCCATGCTGCCGTACACCCACATCGCGTTCAGGCCCGGTTCGCAGTGGAGCTACTCCAATCTCGGCTACGTATTTCTGGGCCAGGTCATCGAACGCCTCACCGGCGACGACTTCGAAGTCTACATCGACAAGAACATCCTCAAGCCCCTCGGCATGACCAGAAGCTACTTCGATCGCGCGCCATATTTTCTGGAGCCGGATGTTTCGGCAAGCTATATTCGCGCCGGCGACAAACTCACCCAACAGCCATTCAACTTCGATACGGGCATCACCACTTCAAACAGCGGCCTCAAGGCGCCCATCTCCGACATGGTCAAATATGCGCGATTCCTGATTGGAGATAAGGCAAACCCGATCTACCAGGTCGTTCTCAAACGCAGTTCTCTCGAGGAAGCATGGACCGGCTTGTTGCCGGCCATTGAACCCGGCCACAAACCTACGCCCTACACTTCTGGTCCTGGCGGAGCAAAGCCAATGATGGGACTGGGGTTCTTCATTCTGCAAATCGATGGCCACCGCTACATCTATCACGATGGCGACCAGGGCGGTTTCTCCTCCGAGTTACTGATCTATCCCGCCGGGCACAGCGCAACCATCCTCGCGGTCAACACGACAGACACGGGCGCTCCTCAGCCCGCTGCCCTCCATCCCGAATCCAACACCGAGCCGGATCCAAGCACCGATTTGCGCCTGACGCTCCGCAATGAAATCATCAAGAACGTCTTTCCGGCGTACACGCAACCATCCGCGGCGGCACAAACCAAGTAAAATGAAACAGCGCAACTACTCTCGCTGTGAGCTAGCCTTCCTTCTCGATTGATCACCCTTGCATGACAGTCCTGGCTTTCACCATCGTCGTCTGGCTCGTCTCGACGCTCGCCGGCTTTCTGGGCGCGCTCACCGGTCTCGGCGGTGGAGTGGTTGTCGTGCCGGTGCTGGCACTGGCGCTGGGCGTCGATATCAAATACGCCATAGGCGCATCCCTCGTCTCGGTGATTGCCACGTCATCGGGAGCCGCGGCAGCCTACGTGCGCGAGGGCTTCTCCAACATTCGCATCGGCCTGTTCCTCGAGATGGCAACCACACTCGGTGCGATCCTGGGCGCATATCTCGCCACCCGCACCAGCACCCATATCATCGCGATGATCTTCGGTGTAGTGCTCATCCAATCGGCTTTACAGTCTCTCACCAACAAGACACCTGACAATGCGCTGCTGACCGAATCCGACCCCCTTGCAAGCCGCTTACGGCTTGGCGGCACGTTTCCGATGGAGGGTCAGCGCCGGAAATATGGGGTGCGGAATGTTCCAGCGGGCCTCAGCATGATGTTTGGCGCGGGAACTCTCTCGGGCCTGCTGGGAATCGGCTCCGGCGCCGTCAAAGTGATCGCCATGGACAGGGCTATGAAAATCCCCTTCAAGGTATCTACCACCACCAGCAACTTCATGATCGGGGTCACGGCTGCCGCCAGCGCAGGTGTATATCTCAGCCGGGGCTACATCGACCCGCGACTCGCTATGCCCGTCATGCTGGGCGTGCTCGGCGGGGCGCTCCTCGGAACGCGCGTGCTGGTCCATGCCCGCGTCCGCACGCTGCGAATTGTTTTCGGCTTGGTGATTCTGGCTCTCGCCATCGAGATGATCGTGAACGGCTTCACGGGGAGGATCTGATTCTCATGGATGACCACCGCCTCGAAATCATGATCGGCAAGCTGCTCCGCACGGGCGTGCTGGCAGCTGCAGCAGTCGTTCTCGCAGGCGCTGGCGTCTATCTGTTCCAGCACCATGCCGAAAGACTCACCTTCCACACCTTTGTGACCGAACCGTCGGAGTTGAGGACTTTTTCAGGGATCTTGCGCGCTGCCAGCCAATTTCAGGGCGAGGGCCTGATCCAATTCGGCCTGTTGCTGCTGATCGCCACGCCCGTCGCCCGCGTCGGCTTTTCGGTGGTCGGCTTCTATTTGGAACGCGATCGTCTCTACACGGTCGTGAGCCTGATCGTGCTGGTCATTCTTGCGTACAGCTTGATGCATGCGTCCTGATCGGCTCTAGTCGCTTCCCCTGCCGATGTCCATTGCGGGCGAGATCGGGTTCCTCTCATCGATGTATTCAGCAATGACCTTATCGAGCAGGCCCTTCGCTTCGAGAATGAACTCTACTGCATCGCGGCCTGCCCCATAGCCGCCTGCATTCGGCGTCACATAATGCGCCTCCGCCTTCACCCGGGCGCGTGCATTCGCCACAGCCACGGCAAAACCGCACTCGCGCATAACCGGCAAGTCGATCACGTCGTCACCCACATACGCGATCTCGTCCAGCGTCACGCCCTCTTTCTCTATGATCTCCCGCACGGCCTGCATTTTGAATGCCTGGCCCATGTAAACAAATTCGAGCTTCAGGTCACGTGCGCGCGTGGCTACGGTCTCGCTGATTCGCTTAGTGATCACGCCGCATTTTATGCCGCCTAGCCGAGCCAGCGAGATCGCCGTGCCGTCGTGTGCGCTGTATCCCTTGGCCTCCATCATGGTCGAAGAATGCACCCCGAAACCGATCTCGCCATCGTGTTGCGAAAGATGCGCCTGTGTCGCGGCACTCGTCGACACCGTGCTGGGTGCTGGAACAAGCCAGATCGTGCCGTCTGTCAAGACTCCATCCACGTCAAAGAGAATGATCTTGATGCGGCGCGCACGTTCCTGTGCAGTCAAAGCCATGCCTCGATTCTAACGAGCACACGCTACCCGTACGGCCGAAAATCCGAGAGAATAGAACGATGGACCCCACGCGCAAAGAGAACGGCCCGGCCGCTCCTGCCGGGCTTGATCCGGAAGACTACTACTTCGAGGGTCCCTATATGGTCTTTACGGCGGCCTATCACTTGAAGCGCGGCTTCTGTTGCGGTTCGGGTTGCCGCCATTGCCCTTACCGTGACTCCGCCAGCGAAAGCCCGACGATCACGCCGGACGCGCCTTAGACCAATTGCTCCTGGGCAACCATGAAGCTTTCCGGAATGTGCATGGATTCCCGCGGTTCCAGAACGTGCATGACCATCCGCGCAATGTCTTCCGGCTCGGTTGGATCGGTGATGCCGAGCATCTCGGCGGGCACGACCTCCCAGCGGTCATGCACACTGGTGCGCACGGCCCCCGGTTCGATGCAGGAAATCCGGACATCGGTCCTGCACAACTCCATTCGTAAAGCCTCTGAAAGAGCCTCAATCGCGTACTTTGTCGCAGCATAGGCCCCTACAGTCGGCCGCACTCGCTTGCCCAGCACGCTCGACGTGTTCACGAGGTGCCCGCATCCCTGTTGCACAAAGTGCTTCAGGAACACGTACGCGAGCCGGAAAGCTCCTTCAACGTTGACGCGCACCATGTTGCAGATGCGATCGATCTCGACGCTCTCGATCGTGCCGGCCTCGAGCAATCCGCCGTTATTGAAGCACACGTCGCAGCGGCCAAACCGGTCCAACGCCGCCTTCAGAAGCATGTTGGGGATGCACTCTTCCGCCAGGTTCGCGGCCACAACAGTGCAGGGGCCTTCCAATTCCGATGCCAGCCCTGTCAGCATCTCCATCGATGGAGCTGTCAGCACCAGTGAGTACCCCGACCTCGACAACGACTTTGCGATCGCAGCCCCGATTCCTCCGGTAGCCCCGCTGATGACCCCAACCTTCCCTTCGTTATACCTGTCCATACCGCCCTCGTACCGCCAGCATACGTGGATTCGACACAAAAATAGCCCTTCAAAACAGAGGGGTGCATTTCTTGATACTCAAACGGGTACCAAGCGAGTTAACATGCGGCGCATGCCCGGCGTATCTCGGCCGGGGGATCCCCCTGGGTTTCTCGCGTTGGAACTTCCCCCATTCCTTCCGCGTCAACTTGAATCAGAATCATCAATCGAAACGGAGGAAAGCATGCATTTCCTGTGGTGGATTCTCGTGGGTTTGATTGCCGGATGGGCCACCGGAAAGATCATGAAGGGCGGTGGCTACGGCTTTTTCGTGGACATCATCCTGGGCATCATCGGCGCCGTCGTCGGCGGATGGTTGGCCCGGCACCTCGGATTGGCGTCTTCGGGAGGAATGATCTACACCATCATCGTCGCGATCATCGGGGCCGTCATCGTGGTGTTCATTTTCCGGATGATCACCGGAAAACGAACTTGATGGTCTGCCGGTTCGACGAACGGATCGGCTGAACGAGCCGGGCCTGAACTGAAGCCGCTAGTTCCCTGAAACAGCAGCCTGATCGGCCGGCGCCGGTGCGCGCACCAGTACGGCAAAGCGCGGAAACGCGAAGCTTCCGCCGGCGTCGTCGATCACGTTCAACTGGCACACGTAGGGTCCAGGCTTCAGCCCGTTGAGCGGAACATCCAATTCGATCGCCACCGCATTACGGCCGCCCACATTCACTGTCTTCGCCTGCACGATCGGCGTCTCATACACCTTTACCGAGCCTTGAATCAGTTCGAGGCTGCTCAGCAGGTCAATGCCCGCCTTCACTCCCTTCGCATGCTCGTCGATCTTCTCGCGCGAAGGATCATAGACTTCGTAGAGCAGGTACAAGTGCTGATCCTGGCGGAACACGTGGCTGATGTTCGGCACGTATTCCTCGCCCTCGCGCACCAGGGGATTCTCTTTCTTGCTAGGCCGCCGCTGCGAAGCAAGCACGATGGAGCTCATCTTCAGCGGCATTTTCTTCATCTCGGGCAGCGTAATATCCGCCTCGAACGAGCCCATGCGCCCCGTCTGATTCTCGCGCACGACAAACTTCAGGTGATATTTGCCAGGCGGCAGATTGAAGCTGGTGGTGTACTGAATGTTCTTTTGCCGCGCCTGCAACGACGGATCGAGATTCAGCTTCACCGTTTCTCGCGCCTGCCCGATCGGCCGCTTCACCTCGTCGATCACTTCCCCAATGATGTCCAGCGTTGCCTTGTCCTTGTCGCCGCCCTTCACAAACGGAATCTGCGATCCCGGCACGATGATCGAAACCGGCACGTAGAACCGGTTCTCATCCAGCTCGAAATACATCGCGTCGAGATAAACCGCCATATCTGTCGCCGGCAGGTCGCTCGACAACTCCTCTTCCAATTCGCGTTCACGGTCTTCGCGTCCAGAGTGTTTGAAGTCGGCCGGCGCGTAGTACCCGGGCCGATACTCCAGCTTCACGCCCGGCCGATTGATCTTGAACGACAATTTGCGGTACTTGCCGTCGCGCGCCAGGTCGGTGGAATGAAATCCGATCGCGTAATACTCCGAACTGTCGCGCTGCACCTGCGCAAAGGCCGGCGCAAAATCGTTGGAATCGAAGAAGGCCTTACCACCTGTATCGGAGCTCAACGTCGCCATCACTTCCTGCGTGGCGAAATTCTGGTTCATGTTGTTCATCACCGCGCCGCCGCTGTAGGCGCCGGTTCCCCGCAGGCTTCCGGTTGAGGCGTCGCCCAGCGGTAGGACAGCCTGAAGCCCGCGCGTGTCGACACTGTAGATCGAAAGATTCGCCCTCACCGCCGCATTAATCGCCGCCCGCAAGGATGCCTGGTTCTCGATGCCGTCGCGCGAAATCCCGCCGGAGAAATACAGCAGCGACTTCTTCTCGCCAATCTTCTCGAGCGACTTTGAGATCGCCCGCAGCGCAAACAGTTCGCGATCGGTGTTGATGTCGTTGTATTCGCTCTCATCTGGCGTATAGCCGGTCGTGTCTTCCACCTGGTTCGAATTCGAATTGGCGCCCTCGGCAAAACCCTGGCTTTCCGTGCCGTTGTACGCGCCGACCTCGTTGTACAACGCATCCTTGTCGGCAGTGAAGTCCTGGTCGACTTTCAGCGTGTCGCCCAGCGAAACGAGGGCAACCAGGTCCGCCGGTTGCATCTTCTTCTTCAGAAAATCCCGCGCAGCTTGTACACACCGATCCAGGTCCTCCGGCTGCATCGAAGTCAGATCGAAGAACATCACGATGAGCCGGTGGTTACGCAGGTCCTCGGGCTTTGCCACAACCACCCCTTCCGTTCCCGGACCCTTTGTGCCCGCCGCAAGGCCACTGACGGTGGCTTCATTCAATGGCTTTGCCATCTCCACGCTCTGATAGTCGAACGTGGAGATCTGCTGCTGCTTGCCATTCTCATAAATCTTGAAGTCGTTCTGGGTCAGCCCCTTCACAAACTGGCCCGTCTTCGAGTCCCGGACCACCACGTTGGTCAACACCAACTCGGCGTTGACCTTCATCACAAAGCCGCCCTGCGTATCCGGCTTGACCTGCCCGCCTTGAGACTGCTCAGACCCGTTCTGCGCCGATGCAGGGCTCTGTGCGTCCGCAAGCGGACCCGCAGGCATTGCCAGCAGTATCGCCGTCAACAACGCAACCGCCTTGTGAATCCAACCTTGCATTCTTCCGCTACTCAAAACCTGAACCGCGCGACAAAGCTGAATTGCCGCATCGTCCCCGCCGAGGTCACCTGCCCAAATGTCAGCGAGTCCACGCTCGTATCCACTCCCGAATACTGCACCGTGTTGAACACGTTCGTCGCTGTCGCCCGGAATTCCATGCTGCGCGTCTCGCCCAGTTGCATTGTCTTCGACAAGGACATGTTGTTTTGGATTGTTCCGGGGCCCTGAATCGAATTCCGCGATGCAGTCCCATAGAAATTCGCAGGCGGCGCAAATGCCGCCGTGTTGAACCACTCCCTCTGCGAACCGCCGCCGGCTGTCAGTGAAACCCCCGGCACACGATCCGGCCGCAGCGACCCCGCCGTGTTCCGCGCAACTTCCAATGCATTCGCCGCGTAACTGGGCGTCAGCGGACTCCCCGAAGCAAACACGAAGCTGCCCGAAATCGAGAATCCCTCGAAGATGTGTGACGCCGTGCCCGTGGTCAGGTAATGCTTGTCCTGCCCGAATGGCAATTCAAACAAATATTGCCCGCTCACCTTGTGGCGAACGTCGAAACTCGAATTCCCCTCCTCCGCCAGCAAATCCTGCCAGTTCTGCGCGACCACCGTCGACGTGCCGCCGACCGAGCCCGCATTGTCAATCGAGTGCGAATATTGATAATTCGCTCCCACGAAAATGCCAGTGCTCAGGCGCTTGTTCAGGCGAAGCGTGCCCGCGTTGAATTTCGAAAAAGCCACTGACTGCTCGTAATTGAAGAGTGCTCCGGAATAGCTGACGCCTTCCGGAGTCCGTCCCGGCGCGCTCGTGATATCGAGGTGGTCGCCCTTCGCTCCGCTATAGCCCACGTTGGCCACGATGCCCCAGGGCAGCGTCTTTTGCACGTCGAGGTTCCACACCTGTACGTAGGGCAAGTCGTAATAGGGAGAGAGCGCATAGTTCCCGACCGTAGCCGGCGCGGGAAACCCATTCTCCAACGTCAAGTCCCCCACAACCATCGACTGATTCGTTTGCTCGTTCGCAAATGGAGGCTGGTGGGCCATTGCGGCCGCAAAGGTGGCGTACTGGCTGACGGTATAGTTCATGCCAAAGCCGCCGCGCACCACTGTCTGTTTCGGCAGGCGCAGTGCAAACCCCACCCGCGGCGCAACCGCCAGGTGAAAAGGATAGACCAGCGAATCAGGCAGCCCGCCGCTGAATGGCCCCGAATTTCCCGCCGTCACTTCCGCCGCCTCCGTGAATCCGTCCGCCGGATTCGTGTCCACAATGGCCAGGTGATTGTATTTCTCCGTGTACGGCGCAAAAAATTCATACCGCACTCCGTACAGGACCGTCAGATTCGATCGGGCGCGCCAATCATCCTGCGCATACAGATCGAACACGTTCTGGCGCAAATAGCTCTTGGCCACAGCCGAATCGATCGTCGTCTCCTGCGCATCGCCTTCCAGAAAATCACCCAATGGGTTGCCCGTATAGACACCCGTGAAATAGAACGTGCCCGTCGAGTTCGATCCGCCCAGAAAATCCCGATGGACACGCCGGTAGTCGCCGCCAAAGCGCAGATTGTGCTTGCTATGAATCCAGCTCAGCGTTTCCGACAGCGAAATCGTCTGCGCGACTGAGAAGCTCGGTTGCTGCTGGCTCAGCCCCGTGAACTGGCTCATCACGATGTTGGGCAGTCCATAGTTGAGCGGGCTTGCATTCAATGCATCGCCATCAGGCCCCAGGATTCCATTCTGCGTGGCAACATCAACGACATTGGTAAAGAAGTTTGTGGCCTGCGCGCTGCTCCGGTTCCAGCTGGAATTGAAGATGCTGGTCAGCTTGTGATAGCCAATCGTGTAGCCGGCCTGCAGCGAGTCGGAGTTCGACGAGTTCTTCCCGCCGAGTTGCGGAAAGATGCTCACATCGTCCTGCGCGGAATGGCTCCAGTTGTAGTTGAAGTTGACGCTCTGGCGAAGCCCTTGTGTCGCCTGCCCATTGCGTCTTCCTCCGCCGCGTCCCATAAAGGGCGTTGCATTGGAACCAATCCCTCGCATATAGCGCAAGCCAAAACGCGTCTGGTTTGACTGCTGGGTCGTCAGCAGGTGGTAGTTCTGCGTCAGCCCCGGTGAGTTGGGCTCGGGATAATACTTCAGCAGCGCGGCAGCCTGCGGCACTGGCACGATCGGCATAGCTAACCCCGGAATGTCGCCAGTCCGCTCTGCATCCGTCGGCACGGTCGCGTACTCGCTGATCGGCATGGAATTACGCTGTCCCTGCAACGAAAGAAACGCCGTGTCCTTTCCGCTTGGCTTGGTCAGGTGCGGAATGTAGGGCGCGCTCATCAGCGTCAACCCGAAGTTGTTGGTTCCGGATGCCGGCTGCTGCACCGATGGTCCATGCAGCGAGAAAGGCTCGGCATTCAACGCGGAGTTGCTTCCGTTCCAGAAGATCGCGCCATGAGGCTGCCCGGGATTGAATCCGCGAAAATTCCCGCGGCCGCCGCCAAATCCTCCTCGACCTCCACCGCGACCGCCTCCCCCAAATCCGCCTCCTTCAAATCCCCCTCCGAATCCTCCTCCTCCAAATCCACCGCCAAAGAGCCCGCCGCTCGCTTGCATCGCCGCCGCAGCTCCACCTTGTGCGACGGTCTGGCCACCCTGTGCTCCGCCTTGCCCTCCCGGACCGTTTGGGCCATTTTGACCCGGCAGCGCATTCTGAGAGCGAAGCGTCTCCATCACATCGCGCAGCTGGTCCATGTTCACGCCGGCCAGCGGACTCACGGCGCCCGCCTGTCCCGTCACGGCCACCGACTCATCGCTGAAGTCGGCGTTACCCGCGATCGATGGCAATGCAGTGCCACTCGTTCCCGCGGTACCGCTCTGCGTGTCGATCCCATCACCAAGAGCGCTCATCAGGCTCAGATTCTGCGCCCCACTCCCAGCCAACTGGCGGATCGCCTGCTCGACCTGCGCGGCTTGCCCCTCCTGCCGCTGTTCCTGCGCCGCGGCCCTCGAGGCGAGGACCAAATCAAAGTTCAGCGCTTGATCGTGATTCGACGCATTCAGCAGCGCCTCCTGATCTCCAGCTGCAAACGCAGCAAACTGCGTGCGGACCACATATCGTCCGTTCTGCGGAATGCTCAACGACCACGTGCCGGTGATGTCAGTCGTGGTGGAATAGCGCTTTCCGGTCAGCGTGTTTTGCGCCGTGATGGCGACACCCGGCAGCGGCACATTCCCGCTCTTCACCACTCCATGCAGTCGTCCGCCCGCCGTCGTCTGCGCAACCTGTGCTGGAGTGGTTTCAGCTGCAGAAGCCGCCGAAGGCGCTTGCGGATTCGCAGGAGCCTGCCCCCATGCTGCCAGGCTGGCCGCAATCGCAGTTGCCGCTACTGTCCAACGAGTGGCCGGCCGTCGCATGAATTCTCCCTGGGAACACCGCTCTGCTCATTCAGACGAGCAACAAAACAGGAAGGTTTACGCCATAGGGTGTGTGAAACCATCGTAAACTCAGGCATGTCCGGCCATTCAGCCGAGTCCCTGACCGTGCATATCGAACAGCTTTCCAGCGCCTCCCCAGCACCGTCGCTCGTCGCCGCAAAAACCCTACTCCTCGAATACGGCCGCTTCGTGATTGCGCAGCCCGGTACGGCTCGCTTTTGTTATGGATCCCTCGAGAACGAAGCCGAGCGCTTGCCCGTCGGTTATGAAGACCAGGGAGGCGGCTGCCTGCTGGCGTGGATCGTCGATGAGCCCGCCGGATTCGTGGCCTGGCGCGCGTTGCCGCCCAACGTTGCGCGCAATGCGTGGGAAATGAAGCGCCTCTGGGTTCGTTCAGCAGCGCGCGGCACGGGGCTTGGCAGATTGCTTGCGCAAGCCGTGCTCGACCGCGCCATCGCGGCAAACTGCACCGCAATCTATCTCGATACCGTGCCCGAAGCGATGGCTGCCGCACATCGCATGTACCTCGACCTCGGCTTCGTGCCCTGCCCCGCCTACAACGACAACCCGATCGAGGGAATCGTCTACCTGGTGAAGCATCTCTGATGCTTCCATTCGGCCATCATCACCCCGAGCGGATTAGGTTACTGAGGCGCCCGGACCACCCTCCGCCCTTCCACCTTTCTCACGCCTTGAATGGCAGATGGAGAAACCCGTCTCCATCGCGCCAGGGCGGTTCTGTCACCCTTTTGTGTTACTCATCGCAGATTTTTGTTGCTTCCTGAGCCGCGCCGTGTTAACTCTTGAGCCAATAACTCACTGGTAGCTACCGAGGAAGTTACCCCGGATCGCTCCAAAGAGGACCTCTCCCATGATGAAGATCGGCACCACTATTCGTGCGCACCGGCTGCAGAAAGGGCTCTCCCAGGGCGATATCGAAAAGAAAACCGGCCTCCTGCGCTGTTATCTTTCCCGCGTCGAAAACGGACACACCGTTCCCTCACTCGACACGCTCTCCAAGATCGCGCTCGCGCTCGATCTGCCCATTTCCCAGTTCTTCGCGGAAGATTCAGTCGGCCGGCAGTTCAATACCCAGCGCCTCTCAGACGATGAGCTTCGCTTTCTCACCCAGATCCGCCGCTACTCGACGAATCTGAATGAGAGCGACCGGAAACTGCTCCTCGCCATGGTCAAGAAATTCGCTGCGACCGCGGTGCGCTAAGGCCCCTGCAACTACACGTCATTGCCCAGGTGGAAGATGGGCGCAACGCCGTGGCCTCCGGACAAAAGCGCCTGCTCTTCGTGTGCTTCGAGCGGTTTGTAATTCTGCGCCACGTCCATCGCCAACCGGAAATAACGCTCATCCCCCGGCGGAATGGCGGCAGTGATCGGATGCCCGAGCGTCCAGCGCAGCCCCAGCGACGCTTCATCGGGAAAGCCTGCCGGCTGGTACCAGCATTTTGGTTCCGGATGGCTTTTCTGCTCGCCCGCAGGCCACACTGTCTTGGCCATGCTCTTCAGGCACAGGATGCCCATGTTCTTTTCCTGCGCCTTCTTCAGAATCTGCGGTCCGAATCCCGCCTGCGATACCAGCACCCAGTTCAGCGGAAACAGAATCGTATCGAAGTTGTACCTGTCCATCGCAGCCACCGCGGTTTCAGCCGAATGCACTGAGAATCCGATGTAGCGAATCTTCCCTTCCTGCTTCGCCGCTTCCATGGTCTCCATCGCGCCGCCCGGCCCAAGCACGGTGTCCAGTTCCGTCATCTTCGTCAGCGCGTGGAATTGATACAGGTCCACATGATCGGTTTGCAGCAGGCGCAGCGATTCCTCGAGCTGTTTGCGCGAGTCATCCTTTTTCCGCCCTTCGGTCTTGCACGCCAGAAAGCAGTTCTTTCTGTACGGCGCCAGTGCCGGCCCGAGTCGCTCCTGGGCGTTGCCATAGCTAGGCGCCACATCGAAGTAATTGATGCCGCGATCGACCGCCTCGGCAACAATGTTCGAGGCCTGCCCCGTCGTCTCGTCCATCACCACGATTCCGCCGAAGCCGATGATCGAGAGCTTTACGCCCGTCTTGCCGAGCGTACGTTTTGCAATGGGATTCGTTGGCGTCGCAGTTCCACGAAGCGAATTTGCAGACGCAACCGCTGCAGCAGTGACGGCAGCTTGTTTCAAAAATGTGCGGCGTTCCATGAGTTCCTCCAGAGGGTTGAAGGAAACGATCGGATTGAATGTTTGAGTGCGCTTGAAGTCACTCGGCAAGTGCGACCACACATATTCTCGCATAGCTCCGGCACGCGTCGGCGCGGTTCAGCCCGCAACTCTGGACAGGTAGAAGCCGAAGAGGACAAGGATGCCTGCCAACATGAGTATCGCCACCCGAAGACGCGATTGAAAGACTTGCCGCAGCGACCCGAGTCGCGGAACCATGGGCATTGCGAACAGCAGCCCGCTGGTGAATCCGCCCAAGTGCGCCATGTTGTCGATTCGTACCCCCGATTGCGTCATCGACGCTCCGAAGCTGATGCCGAATCCAAGCACGAGATTGATCGCGGCAAAGTAGATCACCGACTTGCGTAATTTGCTTAACTCAATCGGCGGCACGGGCAGGCGCGTTGACTTCAGCAATACAATCAATGCGCCCGCGATCCCGAACACCGCGCCCGATGCGCCCGCACCAACCGCAAAACTGATGCCGCCGGAATCCTGCATCGGGTGAAACCAGTTGTACAAGGTGGAAAGCAAGTTGCCTGCGGCTCCGGTCAGGATGTAGACCGCGATGACCCCGGTTGGGCCCATCAATGGCTCCGCCAGCAGCGCCAGGTTCCACAAACACCACATGTTCAGTGCCAGATGCAGAAACCCGACGTGCACAAACATCGCGGTCACGATTCGCCACCATTGTCCGGCAATCAGAACGGCGTCCGCATTGTCTGCACCCCAGAACATGAGTTGCCTGATCGTGGGTTCAGTCGGGCTCACGCCTTTCGCAATCATCGCCAGGTAAACCGCGCAGTTGATTCCAACCAGGATGTAGGTCGCCGGAGAAGAAGCCCACGTCGGCCAGCGGCTTACCCTTCGCCGCTGCACGGTATATCCGCCCGCCGGCGGTAACACTTCTGGCTGCGATGCCTGCCCATTCACGTGGACTGTGCCGGGCTCGTGCGGTGTTGGAGGATAGCTTCCCACCTTGTCATCGTAAAGCAATTCCTCAGCGCAGGTTGTGCATCGCCGCTGCTGCATCACCCCACACTCCGTACCGGAATGCGGTTGGCGCGCGACGCTCCGTCACACAGCCACAGGCTGACGGGGTTGTACTCTGGTCTTTGGTCTTTGCCTTCAAAATGCTCTCAAATTGAGGGATCAAGCTGATAAGGAGCGGACAGTGAGCGGGGAAAAGCAGATTCGGCGCGCATTGCTGAGCGTGACAGACAAGACCGGCCTGGTCGATTTCGCGAAGGCGCTCGCAACCTTCGGCGTGGAACTCGTCTCGACGGGCGGCACGGCACGCACGCTGCGCGAAGCGGGTCTAACGGTCAAGGACATCAGCGACCTCACCGGCTTTCCAGAGATGCTCGATGGCCGCGTCAAGACGCTCCACCCGCGTGTGCACGGCGGACTGCTCTACATCCGCGGCAACAAGGAACACGAAGCAGCTGTCGCCGCTCATGGCATCGAGCCCATCGACATGGTCGTCGTCAACCTCTATGCCTTCGAGAAGACAGCCGCCCAGCCAGGTGTCGCCTTCGGGCACCTGATCGAAAACATCGACATCGGCGGACCCTCCATGGTTCGTTCCGCCGCCAAGAACTTCGAAGACGTGGCCATCGTGACCAGAGTGGCAGACTATCCCGCCCTCATCGACGAACTGAAGGGTTCCGGAGGCAAGCTAGGCCGCGAGACTCGCTGGCGGCTCGCCCGGCAGGCATTTGCCCTGACCGCCGCTTACGATTCCGCCATCGCCAACACCCTTGACCGCATTGCGGGCGCGCCAAATGCGAGCGAGCCAATCGCGCCGGAAGCACGGTCGGATGCACCCCAGATGCTTCCCTCAACCCTGCGCATCAACTTCCCGCTCGCCCAGTCCTTGCGCTATGGCGAAAACCCTCATCAACGCGCGGCACTTTACTCCGACGGTACGGGCCTTGGAATTGCCGGTGCAACCCAGTTGCAAGGCAAAGAGCTGAGCTTCAACAACCTCGTCGATCTCGATGCCTGTTGGGAACTGACCCGTGAATTCGATGAGCCGATGGTCGCCATCATCAAGCACACCAACCCCTGCGGCGCGGCAACCGGCTCGACCGTGCTCGAAGCCTACAAGAAAGCACTCGCCTGCGACTCCGTCTCCGCCTTTGGCGGTGTCATTGGCATCAATCGCCCGGTCGATGCCGAAGCCGCCGAAGAAATCGCCAAACTCTTCGTGGAAGCGATCGCTGCGCCGTCCTTCACCGACGATGCCCGCGCTCGCTTTGCCGCCAAGAGAAACCTCCGTCTTGTCGAGGTCAAGCCGGCCCCGGCCGTGCCGGTCGTCAAACAGGTTTCCGGCGGCATGTTGCTGCAGGACGCCGACACCGGGCGAGTCACAGAGGCCGAGTTGAAGGTCGTCACGTGGCGTCCGCCCGCCGCGGAGGAGTTGCGCAGCCTGCTTTTTGCATGGCGCGTCTGCAAGCACGTCAAATCAAACGCGATCGTCTACGCCCGGGACGGTCAAACCGTTGGCATTGGCGCCGGTCAGATGAGCCGTGTCGATGCAGCCCGCTTCGGAGCCCAAAAAGCTGTGCTCCCTCTCAAGGGAAGTGTCGCAGCTTCCGACGCCTTTTTCCCATTTCCCGATGGCCTGGAAGCGGTGGCCGGCGCTGGCGCGACCGCGGTGATTCAACCGGGAGGCTCGGTCAAGGATCAGGATGTGATTGCCGCGGCCGATCAACTTGGCATGGCCATGGTTTTCACCGGAATCCGGCATTTCCGGCACTGATCCGAGATCAATTTTCACCGCACCGAATCCCCTTCCCGCTGGCAGAGGTGCAAACCCGAGACCTCGGTGCGAAAATACCCGACCTCGGCGCGCAACTGCGACCATTCAACGGTAAAATCGTCTTTACAAGAGGCAGGTTGGCCCGGCCGCCTGCAGGCTAGCCTTGTGGATTCCGGGATGTCTTCTTTCATAACACGCCCGGTCTGAAAGGCTTGGAAACTCCACCGATGATGAGTTTAAAACCACACTTGACGCCCTTCTGGCTCTCGATCGCTGCGCTTATCTTTGCACCGGCCGTGGCCTCCCACGCGCAGAACCCGTCCGGCGCAACTCCCGCGGGCAATTCCTCAGATCCAGCCAAGGCGCCTGCTCTACAACTCCCGCCAAATCAGTCGCATCAAGCATCACCGACGGAGCCCGATCGGGCCAAGGCCTATTTTCATGCCGCCATGGCCGACGTCTACGAAGAAGAAGCCGTCAACTCCGGCCGTTCGGAATATGTCACGCATGCGATCGAGGAGTACAAAGCTGCCCTCAATGCCGATCCGAATTCCTCAGAGCTGAACGACGCGCTGGCGGAACTCTACTTCCGCCTTCCCGGACACACTCGCGATGCCGAGACAACCGCACGCAACCTTCTCAAGAACTCCCCCAATGATGTCGATGCCCATAAGCTTTTGGGGCGAATTTACCTTCGCCAGCTGAGCGATGCCCAGAATGCTCCTTCCTCCTCCTCGCCGAGCGGCAACGTGCTCGATCAGGCAATCGCCGAATACGAAAAGATTATTCAATTGGAGCCGAAAAGCGTTGAGGACCGTATGGTTCTCGGCCAGTTGTACACGGTGAAGCATGAGACCCAGAAAGCCGAGGACCAGTTCAAGATCGCGCAGAGCATCGAACCAGATTCAGAGGAAGTCGTCCTGAACCTTGCTCGTATCTATGCCGAAAATGGCAGCCTCGGATATGCAGCCAAGGTCATCGAAGCGGTTCCCGAAGCCGAACGGACCAGCAAAATGGAGTTTGCGCTCGGCGCCGCATATGACCAGTTGAAGCGCCCCAAGGATGCGATCGCCGCCTATGAGCGTGCCGCAGACCTGGAACCGGGTGACACGCGCTCCATGGGTGCTCTCGCGCAGGCGCTGCTCAATGATGAACAGCTCGATGCCGCGTTGAAGGAGTTCCGCGCGGTCGCTGAAGCCGATCCCGAGGATGTGGGCGCTCAGGTTCACATCGCCGAAATCCTCCGGCGCCAGGCCAAATATGAAGACGCATTGACCGCCATCGACAAGGCCACCAAGAACGACGCCGACAATTCTGACCAGCTTGAAATTGGCTACAACAAAGGCCTGCTGCTCGACGTTCTGGGGCGCTACGACGAAGCCGCCCAAACCTACGAAAAGATGGTCGAGGCGACCGCCCACGCCAATGGCGCCTACACGGCCGAGGAAAAAAATAATCGCAGCATCTTCCTTGCCCGGCTCGGCGGCGTCTACCACGAGCAGAACAAGATTGACCTGGCGATCGGCGCATACCAGAAAATGATCGATTTGGGCGGCGACCAGGCGCTGCAGGGCTACCAGGGCCAAGTTGACACCTATCGCGACGCCAAGATGTTCGACAAGGCCGTTGAAGTCTCCAAGAAGGCTGTGGCTGAGAATCCCAAGAACAACGACCTGAAGTTGATGTTGGCCGGTGAATTGGCCGACGAGGGCAAAGCTGATGAAGGCATTGCCATGGCCAAGGGACTTCTCGCCAACAGCGATAAGGATCGCACCGTTTGGCTCACGATGGCGCAGATGGATACACGCCTCCACCGCTGGAAGGACGCTGAGGATGCGCTCAACAAGGCCGAGCCTCTCTCCACCAAAAAGGATGACCGCGTATATCTGCTCTTTCTGCGCGGCGCGCTCGCAGAGCGTCAAAAGCACTATGAGCCCGCGGAGCAGTATTTCCGCCAGGCCCTCGACATCGATCCTTCCAACGCAATGGTCCTGAACTATCTCGGCTACATGCTCGCCGATAAAGGGATGAAACTGCCCGAAGCCGTCAAGATGATCCGCAAAGCCGTTGAGCAGGAGCCGATGAACGGCGCCTACCTCGACTCCCTCGGCTGGGCGTACTTCAAGCTCGGACAGTATGAGCTTGCTGAGGAGAATTTGCGCCAGGCCGTCGATCGCGAGCAAACCGATCCCACCGTGCACGAGCACCTCGGCGATCTCTATGAGAAAACCGGACGCATCCGTCTCGCAGCTGCCCAGTGGGAGCTCTCCCTCTCCGAATTCGCCAAGTCGGTGCCTGCCGATGTCGAGCCGGGCGATGTAAGCAAGGTGCAGAAGAAACTCGAAAATGCTCACGTCAAGCTGGCCAAAGAAGAGAGCGTGACCGGCGCACCCAAACCCGAATAAACGAGCCCTCGTCGCAGTCAAAAAGAATCGGCGGCCTCCACCGTGGGGCCGCCGATTTTACATTTGCCTTCGGCGAAGGTCACGCGATCGAACGCGCTGGACCGGTTCCGGCTACTTCGCTTGCGCTTCCGCCGCAATGAACATATCCACGTTGTTCTTGTCCACCAGTGACGTTCCGGTATCCACAAAATCAGGGTACGGCGAGAAGGGATCCTGGCTGTAGTCCTTGTTGAGCTGTGCCGGCGGTGCATGGAAAATCTCATCCAGCGACTTGAGCCCGTAGTACGCCATGGTCCAGGGCTTTTGCGCGATGGTCGCGTCAATGGTCCCGGCTTTGATCGCGTCCAGCGTCCCCTGGTCGGTATCCCATGCAAGCACCACGCGATCATTGGCGTTTCCGCGCTTCACCACTTCAGCCACCTGCTTGCCCGCTGATGCCTCCAGGCAGACAAACGCATCGATTTTCTTCGCCCCGGTCTGCGCAAGCATCTGTTGGGTCGAGTCGAACGCGACACGCGCATCGCCCTTGATGTCCACCACGTCCACAATATGAATCTCAGGCCGGGTGGCCAGCATGTCCTTGAATCCCTTCAACCGCTCTTCGGTATTCGGTTGGCCCGCCAACGTGAAGAACACCACGTTGCCCTTGCCGCCCATCTTTTCGATCAACCGGCGTCCGCCGAGCCGTCCAGCATCCAGGTTGTTCGTGCCGATGAAAAACAGCCGCTTGCTGCCCGATGCATCCGAGTCCATCGTGATCACCGGAATTCCCGCCTCGATCGCCGCGTTGATCCCAGGCTGAAGCACCGAAACATCGGACACGGAGATCAGGATGCCGGCCGGCTTGGCGGCGATCGCTTTCTGCAGCTCCGCGAGTTCCGCCTGCGGATCGAGATTCTCCGGCCCCTCAACCCTCGCCGTGACCTTGTACTGTCCCGCCGCATGATTGAATCCCGACGCCGCGGCCTGCCAGTACGGCAGATTCATATTGGCCGAGATCAGATAGTAGACCTCTTTGTTCGAATGACGCTCGCACCCCGTTGTGAACGCCACCATCAGACCCAGAACTGCCAATCCCATCCGTTGTACGGTCTTCATGCTTGCCTCCGGTCCTGTGTGAAAGTCCTTGCGACTAATCAATGAGCAGGCTTGTGCCGATACTCCCCTGAAAATTCCGGCTGGATCGTACTCTCACCCGGCCTGTACTGTCCATCCTGAATGTACGAGAAACCTTATACCACTCCGGTCTGCGCGTCCATGGTGATCGTCAGCACCCGCAGGCCTGCCTCCGGCCGCGCTGATTGCGGAGCGGCGCTCACGATGGGGAGTAACCTGAAAGCAGCGCTTCTGGATGACGGATGACAACGGGAGAACAAAAAATCGCCGGCACTCTTCCTTCCGGCATCGCTGTCGATCGAAGCGGTGAGCTGACGCGCAGGAAGTACGCAGAGCGCCCTCACCCGTACCGCAGCGAATTTTCGCGGGATGCTGCGCGCATCCTTCACTCCCGTGCCTTCCGGCGGCTTGCCGGAAAAACCCAGGTATTCACGCGCCTCGTCGACGACTCTCCCGGCGATCATGTACGCAGCCGCCTGACCCACACCCTCGAAGTGGCTCAGATTTCGCGAACCGTGGCACAAACCCTGGGTTTGAATGTGGAGCTCGCTGAAGCGCTTGCGCTCGCCCACGATATCGGGCACCCCCCGTTCGGCCACGCCGGTGAAAAAGCCCTCGATCATGCACTCCAGAGGCACGGCCTCGGCTTCGACCACAACCTGCATGCCCTACGCATTGTCACCTGGTTTGAAGAGCGCTACGCCGCCTTTCGGGGTCTGAACCTCACCCTCGCCGTCCGCGAAGGAATCGTGAAGCATTCGCGCGATTACACCTCAGCACAGCATCCCGAGCTGGCGGAATACTTCCTCGACAGCCGCCCTCCTCTCGAAGCTCAACTCATCGATCTCGCCGACGAGATCGCCTATCTCACCGCTGATCTCGACGATGGTCTCGACTCCGGCATTCTCACGCTTTCACAGGTCCGCGAAGGCGTTCCGCTTTTCCGTCGCTTCCACGACATGGCTGTCACTCAGTACCCCGCGGCGTCCGCGAAGATCACGATCTATGAGGCCTTGCGTCGCGTCTTGAATGCGCTTGTCACCGATCTCATTCAAGAAATCCGCCTCGGCGTCGCGTCCTTTGGTATCGAAACGCTGCAGCAGGTTCGCAGAGCCCCAGCCCGGTTAGCCCAGCTAAGCACGGCTCTTGAGGCCGAACGCTCTGAAGCGAAGCATTTCCTCTATGCAAATTTCTACAACTCCCCTCGCATGGAGGAGGTGCACCTTCACGGGACGGAAGTGATCGAAGGAGTTTTCTCAGCGCTGATGCAGGATCCGAAGTTGATGCCCGAGGATCATCGTGCTCAAATCCCCGCCGAAGGCCTCGCACGCACTGCGGCCGACTACATCGCGGGAATGACCGACAGCTTCATTGAGCAGCTCTGGACGCGTTGCTGTCTCCGGTAGTGCATTCGTCCGCCACGCCACCGCTCGCAAATCTTTCGCCCCTTCATTGCACCGTTCCCTGCGGTCTCAGACGGCGCAGGTCCAAAGCGCACTCCACTGCATTCAGCGCGAACAACCGCAGATTGTCTGCCGCCGCCCACAACCAAAATCTCTCCGCCGCAGCGGGATTGCGGCTTCCCCGTTCCGGCCGCATTCGGATCGAGATATCATTCTGGCCGGTCGCAGAAACACTCGACGGGGAATCCGTGTCCTCGAGAATAAGATCGAGGTGATCTCCATTCAGTGCTTCCTCGATCGCAGCAGGCTCTGCGGGACGCTCAAGCTCAATCAAAATTGAAAATCCGTGACCATGAAAAACGGGCGCATGGACTGCTTGCAATGCCGGGTTCGGCCAGCGATTCCCCGCGAGGGCTGCCACGTGGCGTCGTACTCTCGCTTCGTAGCTCGACAGATTCACCTTGGTGTTCTCGCCAAATCCCGCCAGTACGTTGTAAGCCACCTGCGCGTCATACACGCTGCGCGGCAGTGATTGAAAGCTGAGCAGGTTCACCGTCTGCTGGTGCAACTCGTCCATGGCGGCACGGCCGAATTCGCTTGCAGGCACGAGCATCGTCACCGCAGCCGAGCGCACCGGAATCGCGGACTGCAACCGCTCCATGATCAATGACAAGGCCAGGGCCGCAGGGTGCGCCGGAACCACGGCAGGCGTGAATAAATCAGCATCCGCAGCATCGGCGCCAATCCAGGGAGCACGCACCAGCACTCCCGTCTCCTGGTCGAGGGCACCCGAAAGATCCAGCACCGTTGACCCGGCTCGAAGGGCCTGCCGCCAGTGCCGGAATGTCATCTCTTCGCTGCCGCAGAAGAACGTGAAATCCACGCGATCGAATGCATCCGGTTCGATTGCCTGGACAAACGTCACCTCGTCGCCAACCTGGTCGATCTGCCCCAATCCTTCTTCTGCATCCAGCAGCGCAAAGCTTGCCCCGCCCAGCGACGAATCGGAGAGGGCTTCCTTCAACTCTTTTCCCAAAAGCGTGGACGCGCCGGCAATCGCGATCTTATACACAGAATTCCTTTCGCAGAACTATAGCGGCATTTGAAGCCGTCGGCTCTTCTATGGAACAGAGTTTCGCTTCATCATGAGATCAAAACGGAAAAAAACCAACCGGCTCTATCCGTGACGCAATGGATTGGGCTCCTGCGCCTCATCCAGCGCGCCTACGGGTCTGTTTCGTCGCCGGCGCGTCCACGAATAGGCCGCTCGCGCCCAAATTCCCGAGAACATATATACCAATGCCACGGTAAACAGTACCACCTGCGAATAGCGCAGAGAAACGTAGAGCACGATCGAAACCACCAGCAGCAGCTGGAACGGATGCCGCCGCGTCAAATTGATTTCCTTGCCCGACCAGAACCGCCAGGTGCTCACCATCAGAAATCCGAGAACGCCCACCAGGATCAGCCACGGAATAGCCACCCACCACGCTTCAATCGGATAGGCATTGAAGAAATGCACCGTCGCCGCCACCAGCCCGGCCGCGGCTGGAATCGGCATCCCCACAAAATACTTGCGGTCTGGACGCCCTGGGTTGCGAGGCTTGGGATCATGGCTGATGTTGAATCGCGCCAGCCGCGACGCCCCGCCGATAAGAAACAGAAAGCAGAAAAAACCGCCCGCCTGCAACAGGTGCTGGCGCAACTGCTCGTTGACCGAGTCCGGAAGAAACGAAAAGCCCCAGATGTAGGCAAGCAGACTTGGCGCCACCCCAAATGTGATCACGTCGGCAAGCGAATCCAGTTCCCTGCCAAAGTCGCTGCTGGTGTTTGTCATGCGCGCGATGCGGCCGTCAAGCGCGTCAAACGGGATTGCGAACAGGATCGCGATGGCTGCCCAATCCAGGTGTGTATGCGCCTCGCCGCTGCCGCCAATAGCCGCCATTGTTTGCGTGATTGAGAAATAACCCGCGCCGATATTGCCGGCCGTGAACAGCGACGGGAGCAAAAACATCCCGCGGCGCAATCGCGCCCGGTTCCTGGCCTTCATCTCCGCCGGATCGCGGTGGTTCACATGGCTCCTTCGCCCTGGTGCTCCGGCACCATCGTGGTTCGAACCGCTCTGCGAGCAGTCAACACAGTCGACATCTCGGCGTCCGGCATCTGAGCTAGAACGCTCGAACCCCCCTGCACGCGCTGCCCCTTCTTCACACGAAACTCCGCCTCTGCCGGAATCAAAACGTCCACGCGGGACCCGAACTTGATCATGCCCACGCGCTGTCCGCGTTCCACCATGTCCCCCTCAAGCGGATTGAAGACGATCCTGCGCGCCAGCAAGCCGGCGATCTGCTTGAACGTCACCTCAAAACCGCCACCGTGCACCGTCACGATGTTTTGTTCGTTGCGATCCGCCGAGGCTGGGTTCATCGCATTCAGATATTGCCCTTTCTGGTAGCGAACCGAGCCAAGAACCCCAGCGATCGGAGACCGGTTCACATGCACGTCAAAAACACTTAGAAAGATCGATATCCGCTTTCGTTGCCCTTCCGACGTGTCAATGGTCGCCGTCTCCGTCACCAGGCCGTCTGCCGGCGACACGATCAGGCCCTCTCCGGCGGGAACCAGCCGCTCTGGATCGCGAAAAAACCAGAGAAAAAACAGAGCCAGAAACAGCGGAATAATCGCCCAGACCCAGGCGTGTGTGGCCCAGGTCACCACCGCCGCCACCGCCAGTAGACCTAACGCGTAGATATAGCCGTCACGAACCATCGTCCGTAACGATTATACGGTTGCTCGCACCGCAGATGATGCATCAGTTCTCCCGCGGGGCACCGAGAGCTCCGGCTCACCGAGACAACTGCCCGCCCTCCGCTGTGCGGCACGCAAGCATCAATAAGTTTTCTGGAATGAACAACTGGAATGACTGGCACGAGAATCTGTCATGGTTCGCAGTGCGATCGCACCGGAGCACTTCGCTCCACCGGCGGGACACACCCTCCTGCGAGGGCGGCATCAACCGTCAGTTCAACACTTCCTTGGCCCGCAAGCAAATCGCCCGCAAGCGCCACTTGTCCGCTTCGCCTAAACAGCCACCGCTGAACGGTGCTCGAGAGCGAAGATCAGGTCCTTGGCGTGGAGTTTCAGCTTCTTCAGACGAACCTCTTCAAGCTGCTCATCCTCGGAGAGGTACGGCTTTTGAATCAACTCTTCTAGTCGCTGAGCGTAGCGGCGATGTTCTGCGTGCAGGCGATCAATTTCTTCGCCCAGCGTTGAGTCCTTTATCTCATCCATCAAGCACCCCCGATTTTGATTGAACATTTACATATAGCTCTCCGGTAAGACAAACGGCAAGCGGCAAACGCACATAATTTCTCGACGGGCTGTGGAATTCGCATCCGCTCGCATCCTGCCCCCGCGCCCGGCATCTCCTTCTCAGTCCAATGTGAGTCGCATCACCAGCGCGTCTTCAACCGGGTCGGAGTAATAATCCGATCGAAGACCCACCTCTGCAAATCCTAACGAGCGATAAACTGTCTGGGCCGAATGGTTTGAAACCCGTACTTCAAGCACCACTTCGTCGACCATTTCTCTTCGCAACGCGTTCGCCATTCTTTGAAAGAGTTGCCGGGCCACCCCTCGTCGCTGGAAAGCAGATGCGACGGCAATCGACTCCAGCTCCGATTCAGGAGGCGTCAAAGCGGCAACCGCGAACCCGACAACCTTCCCATCCAGCGGACCCTCGGCTACCAGGGCGATCCGGCGGCGCTGGAGCACCCCAACCGCAATGGCTGCCTCATAGGTCGCCTTTGGCCAACGGGGAGCCTGGGGCAGGCTCTCGGCAATCTCCATCACCCTTTCAAGATCCCAGGCGGCCATCCGGCGGATTCGAAACTCCTCGGCCACTATTTCCGCCCCACCGTTGACCTGGCTTCTCCGAAGATCTCCGCATCAGAACGGCGCAGATAGTGGCCATCCAGCAACGCCACATCAACAAACTCCCCCGCTGTGAAGTGTCGAACCGCCATTTGTATGGCGTCACGCGCAGTTGGCGGCTCAACCCGAATCAGCTCTGCCTTCGGCCATGCCTCGCTCAGCAACGCGGCAGCTGCCTCTTCACAGACTGCGATTCGTTCCGGCCTGTTCCTGAGACCGGTCAACTCATCGTTTCCGGCCAGCAATTCACGCACATCCGCGCTCCCGGCTGCCCATCGCAAAAACACCTCGTGCCGATGCGCGTCCAATGCGGCGGAATCAACTCCGGCCTTCTCTGCCAGCACCGCCAGCCTCGACACGGCAATCACCGGGGTCCGGCCCGGCTCGGCCAATCCCTTCACGGCGCCCAATCCGACCCGGACACCCGTGAAACTTCCCGGCCCCTTCACCACCACCATGGCCGCCAGATCTCGCACCCTGACTCCGGCCTCCTGCAACAATTCACCGGCCGCTGCTACCAGTGTGACCGAATAGCTTCGGCTTGCCAGTCCCTTTTCTCCTGGAATTTCGAGCCTCCCAGCTGCCAGACGGCCCAGCGCAACCGAGCCCGATGGCCCGCAGGTGTCGATTCCAAGCAACAGACCCTCTGTCGCGCGCTGCGCGCTCGCTGTACTCCCACCAATACGCATTCCTACCCAGAATGCCACACCTCCGTGCCGCGACTTCTTGCGCGATCTCCGGTAATCTGTTGACAGCCAAACGCACATCGCGCGTCCGCTCAGCGGGCAGCATCCGACGAGGTCTTCTGAGTGGCAGCCGCGGCAACTCCCTCCTTCCATGAAACGTGGCGTCCGCGCGCGAACCCCTGGGCGATCGCGGTCACCGTCACGCTTGCCACGTTCATGGAGGCACTCGACACCTCGATCGCCAATGTGGCCATGCCCCACATCGGCGGAAGCCTTTCAGCAAGCACTGAAGAAGCCACCTGGGTTCTCACCAGCTACCTCGTCGCCAACGCCATGGTCCTGCCCATCAGCGGCTGGATCGCCAACCGCATCGGCCGCAAGCGCTTCTACATGAGCTGCGTCTTCCTCTTCACGCTCGCCTCGCTGCTCTGCGGACTGGCTCCATCCCTTCCCGTGCTGGTCCTCTTCCGCGTGCTGCAGGGCGCCGCCGGCGGCGGCCTCCAGCCCAGCGAACAATCCATCCTCGCCGACACCTTCCCGCCCCAGAAACGCAGCATGGCGTTCGCTGTCTATGGCGTCGCTGTCGTGACCGCCCCTGTTCTTGGCCCGACCTTCGGCGGCTGGATCGTCGACAACTTCACCTGGCGCTGGATTTTCTTCCTGAATATCCCCGTCGGCATCATTTCGCTCCTGCTGACAAACCGAATCGTCGAAGACCCACCCTACCTCGCCGAAATACGCCGCCGCCGCGAGAGCATCGACTACTGGGGCCTCGGTCTGCTCATCGTCGCCATCGGAGCTCTCCAGATTATGCTCGACAAGGGTCAGGAAGACGACTGGTTCGGCTCCCGCTTTATCTGTACGCTTTTCATCACTGCGGTTATTGGTCTTTCGCTCTTTTTCTGGCGCGAGTTGTCTATCCAGCACCCGGTGCTCGACCTTCGTCTCTTCGGCCGCCGCAATGTCGGCATGACGCAGCTGGTCATGTTCATGGTCGGGGTGGCCCTCTATTCCTCCACCGTCCTCATCCCGCAGTTCCTCCAGGAAATCATGGGCTACTCCGCTCGCCAGGCCGGCATGGCCGTCTCATCCGGGGGCCTCGTCTTGATGGCTCTCTTTCCCGTGGCAGGCGCGCTCGCCCCCAAATTCGATCCACGCCGCCTCGTCTCCATTGGCTTCGTCATCACCACATTCGGCCTCTGGCGCATGACCCAGATCAACCCCAACGTCAGCTTCGGCATGGCCGTCAGCTGGCGCGTCTACATTGCCCTCGGCCTGCCCTTTCTCTTCATTCCGATCAACACCCTCTGCTATTCGGGAATCCCGCAGGAAAAATACAACGAGGTCAGCGGACTCACCGCGCTCATGCGCAACTTGGGTGGCAGCGTCGGCATCAGCTTCGTCACCACGCTTCTTGCGCGCCTCAGCCAGAAGCATCTGGCCATGCTGTCGCCCAACGCATCGCCCGGTAATCCGCCCTTTGAAACCATGCGTTCGGGCCTGGCCGGAGCCTGGAGGCAGCGCGGCGTCGCCATCCCTGACGCCGTCTACCACGCCGGAGCGCAAATCTACGGCATGGCACAGGTCCAGGCGCGCCTTCTCGCCTATGTCGATGTCATCTGGGTGATGGTCGTGGTCACAACCATCCTTATCCCGCTGCCCTTTTTAATGAACCGCCCGGCCAAACGCACCGGCCCCGCACCTGCCGCGCATTGAGCGGCACTGCCAGGGCTCCTCTTACACCGCCGCCAGAGCCTGATCCAAGTCGGCAATCAGGTCTTCCTTATCCTCGATGCCCATCGAAAGCCGCACGCGCCCTTCGGTGATTCCCACAGCAGCGCGCTCGGGGTCCGTCATCGATCCATGAGTCGTCGTCGCAGAATGCGATGCCAGCGATTCCACTCCGCCGAGCGACTCGGCGTTCAAAAACAGCTTGATTGCCCCCAGAAATCGTCCCGCAGCCTCTCTCGATCCCAGGTCCATGCTCATCATCGAGCCAAATCCCTTCTGTTGCTTTTTCGCCAATTCATGCTGGGGATGGCACTTTAATCCTGGGTAGTTGAGTCCCTTCACCTTGGGATGCGTCGACAGAAACTCTGCGACGCCGCGCCCATTCTCCTCATGCTGCCTCATCCGGAGAGGCATGGTGCGAATCCCGCGCAATACCAGGTAGCACTCGAAAGGCGACATGATCCCTCCCGCCGCCTTCTGCACAAACCCGAAGCGCTCCTTGTGCTCCGGCGTCGACCCGATCAGTGCGCCGCCAATCCCATCCGAATGGCCGTTCAAAAACTTCGTCGTCGAATGCATCACGATGTCTGCACCCAGCGCCAATGGGCTCTGCAGCGCCGGCGACATGAAAGTGTTGTCCACACTCACCTCGATGCCCTTGGCATGCGCCATTTCGCTGATCGCAGCAATGTCGCTCAACACCATCAACGGATTCGTCGGCGTCTCCAGGTGAATCAGCTTCGTATTCCGACGGATTGCCGCTGCCACCGCATCCAGTTTGTCGGTGTCTACGTATTCGATCTCGATCCCGTAGCCGCTCACAATTTTGTCGAATAGGCGCAGTGTGCCGCCATACGCGTGGCGCGTGCACAACAGATGATCGCCCGCCTTCAGCATCGCCACAAGGCCCGAGATAGCCGCCATGCCGCTGGTGAAGGCGTGCCCGCTGTGGCCGCCCTCGAGCGCCGCCAGCGCCGTTTCCAGCCGGTCGCGCGTCGGATTGCCCGCACGCGAATAATCCCAGCCACGATCGGTGCCAATGCCGGTCAGTTCAAAGGTCGAAGAAAGATAAAGGGGTACATTCACCGCGCCGGTTAGCGGATCGGGCTCCTGCCCTGCATGCACCGCAAGCGTCGAGTATCCGTATTGAGACATGAAAAGAAGGGGCTCCTGGAATTGAGGGTTCCAGGTACTAGCTTATCGCGTGAAGATGACTCTAGTTCTTCGCTGCGGTTTTCTTCGCAGCGCGTGCGCTCGGATAGTAGCCGGTTCTGGTGCGCACCGTGAGCTTACCCAGGCCCGCCTCTTCGGCCGTCACCTGCACATGCCGGAATCCCTGCTCCGTCGATGGTTTCGTCGAATGGTAGCCAATCGTGTATTGGCTGCGGATGTCCCGCGCCACCTCGGCGGCGACCTCATCCACCTGCTCCATCGATCTGGGGAAAAACGCCATGCCGCCCGTCTCGGCCGACATCATCTCCAGCGCATGCCGCGCATGGCGGATCTCGGAATGCGTCATTTCATCCCCAAACAGCAGCCCAATGGTATAAATCACCGGCCCCGAGAGCTGCTGCACCCGGCGAATCGTCTGCTCCAACGTCAGCGTTGACGCATTGTCTTCGCCATCGGTAATCACGACCAGCACCTGTTTCGGCCGCTTGGCGTCCGCCACCAGTTTGTCAGCCGACGCCACCACCGCATCGTAAAGCGCCGTCCCGCCGCGGGATTCAATATGCGACAGCCCATCGCGCAGCTTGTTCAGGTTCGCGGTGAAGTCCTGATCGATGAACGCTTCATCGGAAAAATTCACCACGAAAGCCTCATCACTCGGGTTCGACGCAGATACCAGGTCCAGCGCGCTCTTATTCACCGCCGGCCGCTTCCGGTACATCGATCCGGAGTTGTCGACCACCAACCCCATCGAAACCGGCAGATCGGTGTGCTGAAAGCTGATAATGTTCTGTTTCACTCCGTCTTCAAAAACCTGAAAGTCATTCTTGGTCAGGGTCTGAACAATCTGCGTGCCTTGGAGCACGGTGGCATTCAGCACCACCTCCTCCACATCGGTTCGCAGAATGTATCCTTCGCCCTCCTTTTTCAACGGGCCCTTGTTGACGGGCGGTGTTTCGGGGTCAGGAGAACGCACGGGGTCGCGATCCACCGTGAGCGGAGGAGCCTGCGCCGGCACGGGTGATGGCTGATTTTGCTGGGCTCCAAGCGACAGGACGATAGTTGAAAAAATGAGTATCGCTAGGAAAGCTCTATTGCAAAGGCGCATAGTAACCGGTTCGAGCATGAACGGTGAGCGGAGGCAATCCTGATGGCGGATTTAGCTTCACTTTCACTTTACGCCACTTTCCGTCCCGATTCAGATCCTTGGGCTTGTAGCCGATGACGTATTGGTTCCGGAGTTCCGTCGAAATCTTCTCGGCAATATCACCCATTTCCGCGATATCGTCCACGCGATACATACGTCCGCCCGTCTCTTCCGACAAGTCATTCAGCAGTTGTGGACCCATTCGTTCCTCTGGAGTCGCCGCGTACGGATCGAAGATGCCGATCGAATAAATCTCAACGTCCGATTCCCTCACCTGGGCACGCACTTCGCCCTCGGTATACCGGGATCGATTGTCGCCACCGTCCGAAACCACAAGGAGAGCTTTGCGCTGGTGCTTCGCTTCCTTCATCTTTTCGACACCGTAGTAGATCGCATCCAGCAGCGCGGTTCGATGCCCGCTGCGCACTGTCGCGAGCCGCGACTCGATGTCTTCCACCGAACTGGTAAAGTCCTCAATCAATTCAGGCCTGTCGTTGAACCCGATCACGAAGAACTCGTCTTCCGGATTGGCCGTCTTGATGAACTGCAGGATCGAATCGCGCGCCCGGACCAGCTTCGAGGTCATCGAGCCGGACAGATCGAAAATAATGCCGATCGAAACCGGCGCATCTTCCGCAGCAAAACTGCTGATTCTCTGCTCCGAGCTGTTTTCGTAAAGCTGGAAATCTTCCTTCTCCAGCCCAGTCACGAGACGGTTCATCGGATCAGTCACCGTCACGGGCACCAGAACCAGGTCCACGTTCATCCGGATCAGCGCTCCCGGCCTGGCTTTCAAAGCCGCCGGACCGGTCAGAGCGGGAGCCTCCGCTCCCTTGGGCGCGCCCGTCGCCGGAGTCGCCGCCGGGGTGGTCGTGTGCACCTTGTTGAGAGGGTCGTCCTGCGCCTGCGCAATAGCTGGGAAGAAGACGCAAACCAGTAATCCCAACCACAACGACAGGTATAGCGAACCATGGTCGCAGCGTCGCCGTCCCCAAGGATTGCACTGATCGAATTGCGTCCTCATGCCCGGGCACCTGAGATTGAAGGCGATATTAGCATGCTTCCCCCGAGTTTGTTGTCACGGCCCAACGCGGTTCGACACCTTGGTTCCGTCCGGTCAAAACCCCTGCGGATCGTTGGCCCTGCGATACAATCGAGCCTGAGCGCGCACTAACCCCGCTCCTCACTGTGCGGGGGTTTCCTGAGCTCAAATTCCACGTCTCAATGGGGATTGATCGCCTCCGCATGGCCGCCATATATCCATTCCGCGCCTGGCGCTATAACGCTTCCTCGGTCCGGCTCTGTGACGTTGTCACTCAGCCCTACGACAAAATCTCACCAGCCATGCAACAAGCGTATTATCAGCGCAGCCCTCACAACCTCGTCCGCATTATTCTCGGACTGCCTGAACTCTTTGACGCTGAGAGAGGCGAAAGCGTATACTCCCGCGCCGCCCGTGATTTTCGCTCCTGGCGCGAACGGCAAATCCTCGTTCAGGAAAAGGATCCCTGCGTCTTCGCCTATTCCCAGCGATTCCAGGTCCCCGGCTCCCAAACTGTCAAGGAACGGCGCGGCTTCATCGCCCTCGGAAAGCTGCACGAGTACGCCGACAAGGTCATCTTCCGGCACGAGCACACCCTGTCAAAGCCCAAAAGCGATCGCCTGAACCTCCTTAAGGCGACACGCGCCCACTTCGGGCAAATCTTTATGCTCTACTCTGACCCGGCCGGCAGCGTCGAGAAAATTCTCTACGACGGCAACGCCCCCGCTGAGGCCGAGATCACCGACGAATATGGCGTTTTGCACCGGATTTGGCGCATCAGCGATCCGGCTGCAGTCCGTCTCCTCGTCGCCGCCATGGCCGATAAGAAACTCATCATCGCCGACGGACACCATCGCTACGAAACTGCCCTTCAATATGCCAGGGAAAACGCGCCGGCCCTAACCCCGCATGTGGAGCACAGCACCAATCAGCTTCCGCATCCTCCATTCCCTGAGGCAGCGGTCATGATGACCTTCGTCAACATGGATTCTGACGGCCTTGTCATCCTGCCGACCCATCGCGTGGTGCACGACCTCGATCATTTCGATTCGGCTGCCTTCGCCCAATGCGCAGAAAAGTGGTTCTCCCTCGAAGAACTTCCGGCAGGCGACGCGGCTTCCTATCTCGATGCTCTTCGCGATACCCCAGGAATCGCCTTCGTGGCCGCGACCGGCAACAAGACCTTTCTGATGCTCGAAAAAACCGATGCCGTGGCATCCGTAATGGCGGAGATACCCGAACACCAGCGCGGACTCGATCTCAGCCATCTGCACACCATCGTGCTCGATAAACTGCTCCACCTCGACGCGGAGAAGGTCCGCGAACAGACCAATATTCGCTATTTGCGCGACGCGGCCGAAGCCATTGAGCAAGTGGCGCGCGGCGAAGCCAATGTCGCGTTTCTCACCAAGCCCGTCACCATGGAACAGCTTCGCGAAGTCGCGTTTGCCGGCTCCGTGATGCCGCAAAAATCCACTGACTTCTATCCCAAGCTCCTGAGCGGCCTCACGATCTATGCGCTGGAGTAGCTGTCTCGCTCTCCACTTCCTCGCAACTCGGATTTCTCTCGTCCGGGTTGTGAGATTTCCGTGGGCTGCACACGTCGTCGCTATCCTTCTTATTCCCGGAATCTGTTGTTCATCCCAGACGCCGTCCGCACAGCGCTATGTAGTGGTCATTGACGCGGCCCACGGCGGCTCCGATCCCGGCGGCACACTCAGCAGCGGTCAGCCCGAAAAATCCGCCACCCTCGCCCTCAGCGTTCGTCTTCGATCGCTTCTTGCGGCTCGCGGCATCGGCGTTGTCACCACGCGCGAAGCCGACGCCGACGTTCTGCCCAACGACCGCGCCGCGATTGCCAATCACGCCAATGCGCAAGTCTGCTTGAATCTGCACGCCAGCGAAACCGGCTCCGGCATACACCTCTTCGTCTCCTCGCTGGCGCCCGCGCAACCCGCGCGTTTCGTTCCCTGGAAAACGGCCCAGGCAGCTTCGATTCCGCGAAGCATTGCTCTCGCGGGAGCCCTGAACGCCGCCCTTCTTCACGCCGGAATGAATGTCACGCTCGGCCGCACTGCCTTGATCACGGTCGACAGCATGACCTGCCCGGCCGTCGCCATCGAGCTCGCACCCCAGCGCGGAACGGAAAACCAGATCACCGCTCAACCCGACGATCCGGACTACCAGGCCCGCGTCGCCACCGTGCTCGCCACCGCTTTGCTTGAGTGGCGATCCGACGCCTCGCAAGTGGAGGCACGCCGGCCGTGATCCCTCGCTATCAGAAGATCCTGTTCATTCTCCTGCTCCTCGCTTCACTGGGCATGGGCGCCGAGCTATGGCACCTGCGCCAGCGCGCTCATGAGCGACTGCTCACCGGTGAAAGTTCGGCGCCAACCAAGGCTCCCCTTGTCGCACCCGCCGAACAAGCCACCCTGCTCGTTGCCAACGATAGCGATGGATCCCTGACGCCGCAGGCCCGTTCCCTGCCTCTACCCGCCGATTCGGAGGCCCGCGCTCGAGTCCTGCTGAATAAGCTGCTTGATTTGTACTCCGCCCCTGATGCCACGCATCACCTCACGGCAGGCGCAACCGGTGTCGCGCAGGTTTTCCTGTTGCCGGTTCCGGGCGCGGCCCCAAAAGCCGGCGGCGAACTCGCCGTGGTGAACCTTACCAGCGCTTTCGCCTCGACTCATCCTTCCGGAATCGAAACCGAATCCCTGACCATCCTATCCATCTGCGGAACGTTGCGCGCGAATCTGCCTGAGGTAACCCAGGTTCGTTTCCTCATCGACGGCCAGCAACGCGCCACCCTGGCCGGACACGCCGATCTGACCCGAACCTATCTGACACGCGATGCAGTGCCGGTCGCTGGAACTGCGCATGAGTGATTCGAGTTCCCCCACCATCGGCGTCTTCGACTCCGGCTTCGGCGGACTCACCGTCTTGCGAGCGCTCATCTCCCGTTTGCCGGGCGCGAGCTACGCCTTCCTCGGCGACACCGCGCGCCTGCCCTACGGATCCAAGTCACGACGCACCATTGCCCGCTACGCCGCTGAGAGCGCCCGCTTCCTCGTCAATGACCAGGGTGCCCGATTCCTCGTCATTGCCTGTAACACCGCCAGCGCCCTCGCCCTTGACGCCATTCAGGATGCCGTATCGGTACCCGTCCTCGGCGTCATCGAGCCGGGCGCCTCTGCCGCTCGCGCCGCTTCACGCAGTGGAGATGTGCTTGTGATCGCCACAGACGCCACGGTTCACAGCCACGCCTACTTCACCGCCTGCCAGGCAAAGGGTCTTCGCGCTCTCGAGAAGGCATGTCCTCTGTTAGTCCCGCTCGTCGAAGAGGGCTGGACCAGCCATCCCGTCACGGAACAGGTGATTCGCATCTATCTCGACGAGCTCAACACCCGGGCTGCACACGATGGCCTTCATCCTGACACCCTGGTCCTCGGCTGCACCCATTACCCGCTGCTGCGACCGCTGATCGAACACGCCGTCTCAGCCGGCATGCGAGTCATCGACTCCGCTGAGTCCACAGCCGATGCTGCGGTTCATCTCATCAACGGCAACGCCTCAACACGCGTCGATCCGCCCGATGCCGCGGAAGCAGAAGTCCGCTGTTTCGCCACAGACTCCGTCGACAAATTTGAGCGGCTCGGATCGCGTTTCCTTGGCCGTCCCGTCGGCACCGTCGAGCTTATCGATCTCGGCGGCTGACAGCTCGCTCGAGGTGAATTACCGGCTGCTATCCTAGAAAACGGTTGATTTTCACTTCCGCAATGAGCTGCCACACGGAGGAACAACAAACGCATGATCAATCTGGCGGGCAAAACTGCCGTGGTCTTCGGGCTGGCTAACAAGCGTTCCATCGCCTGGGGCATTGCCCAGAAACTCCATGCGGCCGGCGCCACCCTTGCCATCTGCTACCAGAATGAGCGCATGAAGCTCGAAGCGGAAGACCTCATCAAAGAACTGCCAGGTTCGAGCGGCTTCCAGTGCGACGTCTCCGCTGACGGCGAAATCGATGCGCTTTTCTCCGCGCTGAAGGAGAAGTATGGCAAACTCGACATCCTCGTCCATGCCGTAGCCTTCGCGCCTGCCGCCGACCTCAAGGGCGAATTCATCAGCACCAGCCGCGAAGGCTTCCGCACCGCAATGGACGTCAGCGTCTACTCTCTGATTGCGGTGAGCCGTGCCGCCATGCCTCTGATGACCGAAGGTGGCAGCATCATGACGCTCACCTACTTCGCATCGGAAAAAGTTGTGCCCAACTACAACGTCATGGCCGTCGCCAAGGCTGGTCTCGAGTCTGCGGTGCGTTATCTCGCCTGGAATCTCGGCCCCAAAAGTATCCGCGTCAACGCCATCTCGGCCGGACCGATCAAGACCCTCGCCGCCCGCGGCATCGGCGACCTGAGCGAAATGATGAGGGCCCACGCTGAGCGCGCTCCCCTGCATCGCAATGTCGACCAGCTCGAAGTAGGCGGGCTGGCACTCTTCCTTGCCAGTGATCTCTCCGGCGCCATCACCGGCGAGACCATCTACGTCGACTGCGGCTACAACATCATGGGCTTCTGACGCTACCGGCTCGGCGGGTTCGGCATATAGGGCCGGCGCTTCGAATGTCGCGGTGCGGACGGCGCTTGCGCTGAAACGGGCCGGTTGCTCTCCACTCCGCTCGACGCAACCGCCACCACCACAGGTTTCGCGTTCGCATTCTCGCTCTCGCCCGATGAAACGCCCACCACGAGCGGTTGGGATTTCTCGACCCCGGCTCTCAATCTGCTCGATTCAATCCCGGTCACTACATGCTGGCCTGAGGGCGCCCGTTCCGCGGATTCCTTCGCGCCGGCAGGCCCCTTGAACGTCGTAGTGTAGGAATTGCCTCCGTTGGAGACTTCGACCCGCTCTGCCACCGGCTGCGTATTTTTCCTGGAACGCCTGCTCCCGGCTCTGCTCGAATGGCCACCCGCATCCGGAGCCGCGAAAACGCGCGTGCTCCTCTGCCCGCCATTGATCTCTTCCACCGTGGTGCGTCCCGACGTCTTTTGCGTTGCGCCTTTCGGTTGCACATCGAAGGTCACGGTCCGCACGACGCCTCCGGAGACTTCCTGGACCGGGATTTTCACAACAGATGTCCGCGCCTTCCGTCTGTGCCTGTGGGACCTGTGTCGAACCGTGTGATTCGCAACCGGATTCGGATGAGAGGTTTGTCCTTGCGATTTCGCGGGCGGCTGCTGCGCGCACAGCATCCCCGTCCCGAGAACCAGCGCCAGCCCAACACGACCGCTGAATCGACCCATCGTGCTCGCTCCGTGCCCAAAAGTATATCCAACAGCCTTGCGGAATAGCGAAATTCCCATGAATCTGCAATTACGTTCGTTCTTCTGCATGCTGAGTACCTCCCTGGAGCGCTAGAATCTCGTCCCACAGCGCCGCATCCACCGGCAGCCCCAGGCGGCGATTTTCCGCTCGCGTTCGCAGCGTTCTCTCTCCTGGATATCGGACGGTTTCCTGTGCGTGCGCCGGCCTGCAATCGTGCAATGAAGCCACAATGTCGTCCACGATTTCGCTGGCTTCGCCCTGTGCCCCAAACCCCGCGGGATCCATCGCGATGAACACCTGCGAGACCCCCGCCTCGCGCAGCGAATCCCTGGGAATTTGATGCGTAGCCCGCCCAAGGGATAGCACTGCCGCCATCATATCCAGCACAATGGAAAGTCCCCCACCTTTCCAGTAGCCAATTGGCAATGCCCGCTGCGAACGCTCAATCGCGCCGGGATCGCGCGTCATTGCGCCCCCATCGTCGAATCCACCCTCGACCGGCAGCATCTCGCCGCGTTTTCGGTAGCTCTCGAGCGCGCCATACGAAAACTGCGACATTGCCATATCCAGCACCACCGGACCGTTCGCTCGCGGCACCGCGATCACCATCGGATTGTTCCCGATGCATGGTTCCGCGCCACCCCACGGCGGCAAATTCGGCATGGTATTCGTCCAGCAGATCGCAATCAGGCCTGCTTCCGCCGCCTGCCATCCGTAGGTGCCTCCACGCATCCAGTGGTTGGTGTTGCCAAGACTCACGCAAGCCACTCCATGCGCGCGGCTCAGGCTCATCGCGCGTTCCATGCACGCGTATGCGTTCAGGTTGCCAGGGCCCTTTTGACCGTCCCATCGTTCCACGGCTCCCAGCCCCGCAACGCGCAGCGGCTCCGCCGACACATCGACGCACCCATTGCGTATCGTCGCCACAAAGCGCGGAAAACGGCTCACCCCGTGCGTGTAGACACCATCGCAAGTCGTTTCGGCAAACAAACGCGCACACAGCCTGGCGCGAGCCTCGGTCATTCCGAAGCCGCGCAAAACGCGCTCCAGCACCCCCTGCACTTCCTCAAGCGGAATGCGATTCATGGATTCAATGTAACCGGAGAGAGGTCATGCGGCGCTCCCGCACCTCGCGCCTCGGCGATTATTCCTTCACCGTCACCGTGATCTTGCGCGCGTCGCCGCCTTCGGTCGTAATCGCGATCTGGCCCGTCGCGCGCTTGCGGATGCTGGCAAACTTATCGCCCCACTCCACCAGCACCAGCGCATCCGGCGTCAGCAGATCATCCAGCCCGAGCGTATCGAGTTGACGTTCGCCTTCCAGGCGGTAGACATCCAGGTGAAACAGCTTCACGGGTTTGCCATCGCGGGAACCGTCGTATTCATGAATCAGGGTGAAGGTGGGACTGGTCACTTCATCGGGCTCGGCTGCGTCCAGCGCCTGCGCAATGCCTTTCACAAGCGTGGTCTTTCCCGTCCCCAATTCGCCGCGCAACAGCAGCAATTGCGGCGGCTTCAGCAGATGGGCCAGCTTGCGTCCCACTTCAATCGTGTCCGCGTCGCTGCGCGTCGTGAATTCATGAGTCTTTACCGCGACAGCTGGGGCTTCCTTGCTCATTCTTCTTCCTCGTGGGAGACCTTGGCCCGTGCTGCGGTCTTCGGCAACCCCTGTAACCAAACATAACCGCTCCGGCTGCCCTCGCGAAAGTGAAAAGCCTGAAAACGAAATGCGCTCGGCAGCGAGCAAAGGCAGTCCGTCGCCAGCAACGTATGCTCGTCCGCGTCGCGCACCGCAATGTCTGCAGCCAGTCCGTGTAGATAGACAGCAGCTTCAACCGCGCTCGCGGGTTCATCCGGAAACTGTGCCAGGATGCCGGAAACCATGCCCGTCAGCAAATCTCCGCTGCCGCCCTTGGCCATTCCCGGATTGCCGGTTGTGTTCACCGCAACCTGTCCGTCAGGATGCGCCACAAGCGTCCGCCATCCTTTCAACACCAGCGTCACTGCGTGCGTCTTCGCGAAGCTCCGCGCCAGCTCAAGCCGGTTCGCCTGCACTTTTGCCGTAGTCGTCTTCGCCAGCCGCGCCATTTCACCCGGATGCGGTGTCAGCACAACGGTCCGTCCCGCTTTCGCGCTCTTCGACAGCTTCTTCATCAACTTGGGTTCGGCCGCCAGCAAATTCAACGCATCGGCATCAATCACGACCGGCATTTCCGTCGCTGCCAGTAACCCAGCCAGGAACCTCGCCGTCTCCGCGCTTTGTCCCATGCCCGGACCCACCGCCAGTACCGTTTTGCCGGCCGTGATTGCATTTACATTCTTGGGTGCGGCATTTTTCGCCGCAACTTGCCCCGCGGCAGTTGCCGCAAGCGGCCAGGTCATCAATTCAGGGCTAATCGACGCCACCAGTTTCAGTGCAGGCTCCGGAACCGCCGCCGTGACCAGGCCCGCCCCGGTTCGTAGCGCGGCCAAAGCAGCCATGGCTGGAGCCCCCGTCTTGCCTCCTGCCCTTCCCAGCGACCCGCCCACCACCAGCACGTGCCCAAATCGGCCTTTGTTCGCGTCAGCAGACCTCTTTGTACTTGTAAGAGCTTGCGCTGCGCCCGCCCACTTCAGTTTCAGCTCCGAAACAACAGCCCCGTCCGGCGAGCCGATGCCTGCAACGACGATGGGCTGATCCCATGCGCGCGTCAGCTGTCCAAACACATGGGCCGGCTTGGGCACAGTAAACGTGACCACCGCATCAGCAGGAAAGACCGGCCCCTCCGTATGCATCGCCATTTCATCCGCAGGCCAGCCCGACGGTAGATCCACCGCCAGCACGGGCGCGCTGCTTGTCTTCACCCATTCCAACGCCGCCAGCGCCAGCCCCTTCATAGGCGGTTTGAATCCCGTTCCCAGCACCGCGTCGATGATCAGGTCAGCCCCTCGTTCATCGGCGAACTCATTCAGTTCCTCGGCGGTAGCAGTCACCCGGATCGTGCAGTTGCCGGAAGTTTTCAATTCCCGCCACGCTACGACTGCATCGCCCTTCAGTCCCTGCGGATCGCCGAGCAGCAACACCGAAACAGCCAATCGCGCATCCGCCAGCCTTCGCGCCGCCATCATGCCGTCGCCGCCGTTGTTGCCGCGCCCGCACAGCACCGTGATCCGTCGCGCCCTTGGATACACTTCTTGCACAACGCCGGCCACCGCTTCGGCTGCATGTCGCATCAGTTCGATCGACGGCACGCCAAAGCGCTCGCTCGTCACGCGATCGCATGTCTGCATCTCCGCAGCCGATAGCACCTTCATGCCACCACAATGGTATTGCATCGCGAAACGCCGCATCACACCGGCCCGGCGCAATCTCGAATCAGTTGTTCTCGGAGCCTTCCCCAGTTTCTAGTCTCTAGTCTCTAGTCTCTAGTCTTTAGTCGCTAGTCGCTATTTCCCTAGTCCCTACGCCCCTCGTCCCTGCGTCCCCCAGTCCCTCAGCCCTACCTCCCTCAGGGCTTCAGGTGAAGGGTACGGGCTTCAGCCCGTACATACACCTGACCGATCCAATTCCGGGCTTTAGCCCCTGAGGGATGTTTTTCAAACGCGGCGCTTCAACAAACGCCGGTTGGCCCCGTCTTATCTCTTGAAGCGGGCTCAGCCCTAGTCCGTATTTCCCTAGCGTCCCTACGCCCCTCGTCCCTGCGTCCGTAGGTCCCATGTCCCCTGCCCTTACACTTTCCCCCCCGCCAGGAGAACCAGGAACCAGCCGTTCAGCACTGCAATCAGGATCGCCGTGGTCCATGCAAGGCCCTTCATCCAAGTCCGGTTCACAAATTCGCCCATCTCTTTGCGGCTGCTCGTGAAGATTACCAGCGGAATGACCGCAAAGCTGAGCTGCAATGACAAAATCACCTGGCTCAGGATCAGCAGCTTCTCGGTCCCGTGCTCACCATTCACCGCGACCACGATAATGGTCGGGATGATCGCGAGTCCGCGCGTAATCAGCCTTCGCAGCCATGGCGATACCTTCCGGTGAACGAATCCCTCCATCACAACCTGCCCGGCAAGCGTTCCCGTAATCGATGAGTTCTGGCCCGATGCCAACAATGCCACGGCAAACAGCGTGCTCGCTCCCGCTGGATCGCATCGGCCGAACCAATATCGGTGCGCCGGCCGGCACTTAAAGTACTCGGTGCAGCGAGTTACTCGTGATGCTTCTCACATCACTTAAGGCATGAATTTCTGTTGATTCTATTGATTCTTGGCTGGACAGTTGTAGCCCGGTACCACGATTGTGCGATGACAATCCGGTGTACAGGTTCAGTACACTCGCAACTGGAGCCAGAATGAGCAAAGACGTCCAACCCGATCCGTACAGGGCCGCATTCAACGAAGCATCCACGGAGTTGAGCAAGATTCAGAACGAAGCGGAACGGCTGCGCGATCGCCGGCATCGTGTTGCGAAGCTTGTCGAAGCCCTCAATCAGCGATTCGGCTTTGACGCGCGTCTTGTCGCGGACCGCTTCATGCGCACCACACAGCTTCCCGGTATGAGCGTCACCACGCGATTTGCCGTGGTCAAAGTAACTCGCAAGGCCAGGTAGAACCCACCTATTTCACAGTCACCTTCGGCTCCACAGAGAGACCCGGCCGCAACAGATGGTTCGGGTCTTCATCCTTCAAATCGGTGAAATCAATCCGCACCGGCACCCGCTGTACCACCTTCACATAGTTACCAGTCGCGTTTTCCGGCGGAAACAGGGACAGAACCGAACCGGTTGCGCCGCCGATCTGCGTCACCTTGCCCTTATAATCCCTGCCCGTCGCGTCGACATGCACTTCCACCGCCTGGTTCTCGCCCATGTGGCGGAGCTGCGTCTCCTTGAAGTTCGCCGTCACCCAGATGTCTTCCAGTGAAACCAGAGTCAGCAGATTCTGGCCGACCGACACATTCTGATTGATCTCCACGCTCTTGCGCGTAATGATTCCCGCCGCCGGAGCCACGATTTTGGTGTAGCTCATGTTGAGTTTGGCCTGGTCCAGCTGGGCCTGTGCCTGCTGCACCTGCGCTTCCGCCTGCCGCGCTTTCGCGTTCTGCTCGGCTACCTGCTGCGGCCCGGTCTGCGCATACTTCAGCTGGGCAAGGGACTGCGCTTCGCGCTGCCGCGCCACGCGCACTCCGTCGCTCGCCGCCTGCTGGCTGGCTTTCGAATCTGCAAGCGCTGCTGCAGCTGCATTCGCGGCCGCGACAGCCGCGTCAAACTGCTGCTTGCTGATCACGTCCTTTTCCACCAGCGGACGATACCGTTCCAGGTCCGATTGCGCCTTCACGTTGTTGGCGTCTGCCTGCGCTACACGTGCCTTCGCCGCGTCCAGTTGCTGCTCCGCCTGCGACACCGCGGCCCGCGCTCCTGAAACATCCGCGTCTGCTGAGCTCAGGTTGCTGCCCGTGTTGATCGTTGCAAGCGGAACCGCCACCTGTGCCGCTGCGGCATTCGCCTTCGCGCTCGCCAGTGCGGCCTGGGCGTTCTCCACAGCTACCTGGAAATCCCGCGGATCCAGTTCCGCGATCTCATCCCCGGCCTTCACCATCTGGTTCTCTTGCACGTTCACCTTGATCACCTGGCCGGCAATGCGCGAACTGATCTGAATCAGATGCCCGTTGATCTGCGCATCATCGGTGTCTTCGCTAAAGGTAGAGCGCCACCAGAACAGGAGAGCGACCAGCACTACAACCACGACGGCGACGAGCAGAATCCCTTTGCGCCGCGAGCGCGGCTGCACGATCTCGGTACTCTCGTCCGTCTCCGGTGGGGCTACTGTTCGTGTTGATTCCGCCACGTCTACTTTCCTCCCAGATATCGCTTGTAGTCCTGCGCTGCGCCCAATGCGCGCGCCAGGCTCAACTTGGCAATGTTATCCCGATACAGACTCGCCACATACTGATCGTTTGCCTGGGCCACAGATTGCTCCGCCTGGCTTACCGCGAGATTGTCGCTCACGCCGCTCGTATAGCGCTGCTGCGCCTCGCTCAAGGCCTCGTTCGCCAGATCCACGCTCGATCGCGCCACTTCAACCTGCTTCTGCGCGGACGCGATGTCAAGCAGTGCATCCCGCACATCGGCGTCTACCTGCGCGCTCATGTCGCTCAGTTTCGCCTTCTGCGTGTCCAGCTGCGATTGCGCCACTTCCGCATCGCCGCGCAGCCCGTACTCTTTGAAGATCGGCGCGCTCACTGTTCCTTGCGCATCGCCAGTGCCGTGCGAGTGCCTTACATTCACGCCAATATCGCCGTAATCTCCGCTGAATTCCAGCTTTGGATACCGCTCCGCCGTCGCCGCTTTTCGTTCTTCCTGGGCCGACTTCGTCTGCTCCACCATCGCTGCAAGGTCCTTGCGATTGGCATGCGCCTCGCGGATCGCTGCGTCTGCGTCGAGTTCATCGAAAGCAGCGTAGGGCACCTTATCGCTCAATTCGAACTTCTGCGCCAAAGGCAGCCCGATCGTTCTTGAGAGCGCTAGCTTGTCCTTCTCCAGTCCGTTCTGCGCCGCGATCAGTTGCTGCTCCAGCGACTGGTAGTCCACCCGCGCACGCAATTCGTCCAGCAGCGGAGCCGTTCCCGCCTTATGGCTTTCCTCGGCTTCATTCAGCGAAACTTTTGCAGTCGCGACCTGCGACTCTACGCTGGCAACCCGCGATTCGTCCGCCAGCACCAGAAGGTAGGCGTTCCCCACCGTCAGGATCACAAGATCCTGCGCGTCCTTCACCGACAATTGAGCCGAAGCAAAGTTATGCCGGGATGAAAGGTAGTCCCGCAGCGACTTCACGTCCACCAGCGACCACGTCAACGAGGCGCGCAGATCCGTAAAACCGAAAGGCCCGATAATGGTGGGGAACCCGGGAATCCTCAGGCCCTCGGCTGCAAGATCGACCTGCTGCACAGATTCCTTCGCATTGAAATCCACAGTGGGAAGCAGGGACTGCAACTGGCTCAGCCTCTGACCGCGCGCCGATGCGGTTTGCATCGCACTCAAGATGACTCCCAGGTTATTTTTCAATCCTCGCTGCATCGCATCGTCGAGCGAGAGATCGATGGTCTGGTCCGTGGCCTCACCTGACACGACGCTGCCCTGGAAACTGCCGGCAGTAGGTGCGGTGGATGTACCCGGAACCTGCGAGGGCAAGTTTTGCGCATGTGCGAACGGCACGGGCGAGAGCAGGCCGGGTGCGCCAAGCGCAAGCGTCCATCCAAACAAAGCGCGTTTCCTGGGGCTGATTAAGGACATCAAAAGTCGTCTTTGACACGGTGCGGGCTCTGCCGCCTGAAAGATGTTTGCACTTGAATAGATGCCACTCCCAAGCGGCGGGGTTCTGAAATGTAGTGTATCGAACCAGCTAAGAGGCTCGCATCCAGCAAGAAACACACATTTCCATGTCCGGCTATGGCTCCTCGCACCAAGCCTCTCCGAACCGCGAAAAACAGACCCCTGTGAAGATCAAAGAAGCGCTGATTCAGCGCGCCGTCGACTCGTGAAGAAGCTGTGAGGCCAGCGAGCACAATCCCTGACGGAAAATCTCCCGCACGGCCTGCGCTTCCCAACCCCCAGCCTTGGCGCCTCCGTTGGCTGCGAGCAATTCCGCTGTCTCCACCGAGGTGAATCCCGCCACCGCCCGCAGGGCAAAAATCACCCGCGTTTCAATGGGAAGGCTGTTCAGCCAGATCCTCACCCGCTGGCGGTCAGGTCCCGCCATCATCGTCTCCAGTTCTTCGCCCGAAACACCCGCCGCGTCCAGATCATCGTCCTCAATGCAGGTCCTTGCCGGCGCAAGGTTCATCGGAGCAGCCAGGCAGCCGGGGTCGCGTTGATCCAGAATCTTGATGGCCGCTGCGCAAAGTGCTCGCCTTCCGCTCCTTCGAGCCTCTTCCGCGTCCCGAGACGACGAAATCTCCGCCGTCGCGACCGCGATCTCCACCAGCTTCACTCCGTCTTCGCCCTCGCGCACAAGCATCGAAGCCAGGTTGTAGAGTCCCGCGGCAAGATGATCGAAGATATCCTCCAAACCTGCAAAGGCGCTGGCCACCGTCGCCTCGTCCTTGGGACTCCCATCAAGGAGTTCATGCACCCGGTCTGAAAACACCTCAGCGCCTGCCGGCAGGGGCGGGTTCGGAATCAGCTTGTCTTCGTGCCCTGTGGACATGTCGAGCTCTCCTGCATGCTTTTGGGGATAAGAATGTGTCCGTGACGTTCACTTCTATCCTCAACCCAACCGGCAAGCCGGGTCAATTCTGGACCCGTCCGCAACGGACCGGTAGAATGGGCGCCTGATCTTCCCGCTTCGCTCCCGCTCTGCCTGATGCACGAAAATCCATCCAATCCGATCGCTGCTGGTCTCCGTTCCAATCAAGGAGCTTCGGAGACGTCCGGAGCAGCGGGAGGCACGCTGGTCGCCGACGAGTCACTGCTGAATCGGGTGTGCGCGAAAGACCGCGGCGCCATGGCGGAACTCTTCGAACGCTACAGCGGCATGGTCTACTCCGTGGCATTTCGCATCCTGCGCGACCCAGGAAATGCTGAAGACGTGATGCAGGACGTCTTCTTCAAAGTTTGGAGGCAGCCCGGCTCTTTTCTGATCGGCCGCGGGTCGCTGGGCGCGTGGCTGGCGGTTGTCGCCAGAAATCGCGCCATCGACCTCGTGCGGAATCGAAAACCTTCCGACGCGATCGATGAGGTCGTTCTGCCCGCCAAAACCGACTTGTCTGCTGAAATCGAGCGGAATGCGATCATCGAAAAGGTTCGCGGATTCCTCGCCGGCCTTCCGCCCGAACAACGCATTTCACTCGAAATGGCTTTCTTTGAAGGTTTAAGCCACGCCGAGATTTCCGCCAGAACCGGCGATCCTCTCGGCACCGTGAAGTCCAGAATCAGATCGGCGCTGATCCTGTTGCGAAAGGCCATTCAGCCATGATGCGCGGCGAGCACATCCCGATAGAGGACCTGGCTCTCTTCTCGCTGGGAAACCTCGCTTCCGGGGAAGCGGGAGAGATTCGCCTGCACCTCGACGAGTGTTCGCAGTGCCGGTCCGAAATGGCCGCCCTTTCCGGCGATCTGGCTCTGCTTGGCGCAGCTGTCGAGTCGGCCCCAATGCCCGCGGATGCCCGCGATCGCTTCCTCGCAAGAATTCAGGCGGAAGTTCCAACCAAAGCCGTCCACCCGGTTTCCATCGCCAGGGAACCATCCTCGAAGCCGCTCCTCTGGGCTCTGTGCGGCGCTATTGCCGCTCTCATCGTGCTTGTTGTCATCTTGCTAGTCCGCGTCAACACGCTCAACCAGCAACTCAGCCAACAATCCAGCACGATTAACCGCCTGACCGTAAGTGCCTCCCGCGCCCAGGAAACATTCGACGTCATCACTGCGGCCGGCGCACAACGCGTTCTGCTGACCCCCGGAAAGTCTGCTCCATCCCCCACAGGGCGCGCCATCTATCTGCCCTCTCGCGGCGGACTGGTCTTCGAGGCCGCGAATCTCGCTCCCGTGCCGGAAGGAAAGGCCTACGAGCTCTGGGTCATCCCGGCGAGCGGCGCCGCACCGATTCCGGCAGGCGTTTTCTGGCCCGATGCGCGCGGCAGCGCGAGCGTCGTCCTGCCGCCGCTGCCCAAGGACGTCCCTGCCAAGGCTTTCGGCGTCACAATCGAAAGGGCCGAAGGCTCCTCAACTCCCACTGCCCCCATCATTCTCGCCGGAGCCGTTTGATCCGTCGTTCAGCGCCGTCAACCGGCGGCCATCCCTCCCGCCCGGGACCGGGTTTTCGCATCCTCTTAACAACCTCGCTCCCCTTTGTCCTGTATCCATAGCTTGAGACTCTGAGGATGCCCGGGAGCCGCCAAACGCGGTAGACTTGCCTTCACACTCGCACGGGACGCACATGGCCAGAGCGGTACAAAAACAAAAGCTTTTCAACGGACGCGACTTCTCCTGGATGCAATTCAACCGCCGCGTCCTCGAAGAAGCCGAAGATTCCTCGAATCCCCTGCTCGAACGAGTCAAGTTCCTGGCCATCACTGCCAGCAACCTCGATGAATACGTCGAAGTCCGTCAGGCCGGACTCATGCAGCGCATCGAAGACGGCTACCGCGAGCCGGGCTACGATGGCCTTCGACCAGACGAGTCGCTGGCCGCTCTGACCGAGGAAATTCATAAGTTCGTCGATGACCAGTACCGCTGCTGGAATAGTCATCTCCTGCCCGAGCTCCGCAAGAATGGCGTCCGCCTCCTCGACTGGGATGAGCTCGGCGACGAAGCGCGTGCCTTCGCCCAGAGCTACTTTCAGCGGGAGGTCGATCCGCTCCTCACCCCGATCGCCATTGACCCTGCCCACCCCTTTCCTCGCGTGCTCAACAAAGCGCTCTGCCTCGCGCTCCTCCTGCGCCGCAAGCGGCGCGCCTCCGGTCCGCAGGTTCTCGGGGTTGTGACGGTGCCGCGCGCACTGCCCCGTTTCGTCCGCCTGCCCAACCCCGACGAATCGTACGATTACATCCTGCTCCACGACCTGATCGCCCAGAATCTCTACGGCATGTATCGAGGATACGAGGTCCTCTCCCGCGCCCCATTCCGCGTCACGCGCAACTCCAACCTTTACTTTGAAGAGGAAGAAGCCCGCTCGCTGCTGGAAACCATCCGCGTCGAACTGCACAATCGCCGCAAGGGCGATGCCGTCCGCCTCGAAATTGAAAACGGCGGCGACCCCGAAATCGTGGAACGCCTCCGCGTGAATTTCGAACTCGATGAAGATCAGGTCTTCCGCAGTGATGGGCCCGTCAACCTCTCGCGCATCATGTTTTTGTATAGCGATGTGCAGCGCTCCGATCTAAAGTTCCCTGCCTTCACGCCGAAGCCATTCTTCCTCAGCCGCAAGGCCAACAACATGTTCGAGGAGTTGCGGCAGCATGACGTCCTGCTCCACCATCCCTACGACTCCTACGAGCCCATCGTCGAATTCATCGAGGCAGGAGCTCAGGATCCGGCTGTCGTCACCATTAAGCAGACCCTCTATCGCACCAGCGAAGATTCACCCATGTTCAAGGCCCTCATCGAAGCCGCCGCGACCAAGGAAGCCACGCTGGTCGTCGAATTGATGGCGCGTTTCGATGAAGCTTCCAACATCCGCTGGGCGCGCAGCATGGAAGATGCCGGCGTGCAGGTTTTCCATGGAGTCGTCGGCCTAAAGACGCACTGCAAACTCGCCCTGCTGGTCCGCCGTGACGAAGATGGAGTCACTCGCCGTTACTGCCACCTCGGCACCGGAAACTACAATCCTGTGACCGCGCGCTTCTATACCGACCTGAGTGTGCTCACCTCTGATCCACAGATAACCGAGCGCGTGCACATGGTCTTCAACTACCTCACGGCGCACGCCGAAGTCGACGACTACCGCCCGTTGCTCGTCGCGCCCCTCACCATGGCGGAAAGCTTCCAGGGCCTCATCCGCCGCGAAACGGAACATGCCAAGGCCGGCCGTTCCGCGCACATCGTCGCCAAGATGAATGCTCTGCTTGAGCCCAGCATCGTCGAAGCGCTTTACCAGGCATCGCAGGCCGGCGTCGAAATCGACCTGATCGTTCGCGGTCTTTCCATCCTGCGACCCGGCGTCAAAGGCCTCTCCGACCGCATCCGCGTCCGCTCGGTCGTCGGCCGTTTTCTCGAGCACTCGCGCATCTTCCACTTCGCCAACGGCGGCGAAGACGAAATCTATATAGGCTCGGCCGACTGGATGCCGCGCAACCTTTTCGAGCGCTGCGAAGTCGCTTTCCCGGTGCGCGATCAAGCTGCCAGAGCCCGCATCCACGACGAAATCCTGCCTGCCTACCTGGTCGACACCGTCAAGGCCCGCCTCCAGCAGCCAGACGGAACGTATCTTCGCGCCTCCAGGGTTCTCAATGATGTGCCACCGTTCTCAAGCCAGGAATTTCTCATGAAGCTCGCTGAGGGCAAGACCGACCTCGACGCCATCCCCAAGGCGAAGGAACCCGCCCCAAAGCCGCGCGCGGCCAGGGAACGCAAAACGCCCGCGAAAAAGGCCGACGCCGCAGACTGACGCCTCCCGCATTCGTGCTTGCCCGTTCTGCCTCGCTCCGCTATCCTTCCGCAGTTCCCCGCGCCATCCCAAGGAGATTCATGAAACGTCGCTCTTTTTTGAGAACTGCTGCCTCGATCATCCCCGCCGCCGGACTCCACGACTTCATCGCTATGCAGGCTGCCGCCCAAAGCCCGTCCGCACCATCTCAGGATTCCGTACAAGTCGTCGGTGCCGGCGAGGACCGCGATGGTCACACCCATACGCTGGGATTCAGCTCCATTGCCTTCAAGGTTTCGGCCAGTGAAACCGGCGGCGCACTCTTCATCATCGAACACAGTCATCTCACGGCAGGCGGTCCGGCCCTTCACATGCACCTCTATCAGGAGGAATGGTTCTACGTGATGGAGGGCAAGGTAGCCTTCCTGGTTGGCGAGCAGCGTGTTGAGCTTGGTCCTGGCGAATCTGTGTATGCTCCTCGCCGTGTCCGCCACACCTTCGCCGCGATCTCAGCGACTCCCAGCCGGATGCTCATCGCGTTCTGCCCCGCAGGCAAGATGGAGCAATTCTTTCGCGATTCTGCAACCGCCAAGCCGGATGCTGACATGACAGAGGTCTTTCGCCACTACGACATGAGATTCCTCGGACCCAACCCGCTGCTGAAGTCTTAACTCCGGAGTGTCTCGATGGCTTCTGTTCGTCGCATCTCTATTCCCTGCCTCGCCCTCTGCATCTCCCTCGCCCATGCGCAAAACGCACCCGTATCGCGCACCGATGATTTTCACCAGACCTTTCATGGCCAGGACCTCGTCGATCCCTTCCACTGGCTCCAGCAGTCTTCCCCCGACACCCGCAAGTGGATCGACGCTCAGAATGCCTATGCCCACGGCTTGCTCGATACCCAGCCGATCCGCTCCCAGATCGAAAAGCGCCTCACCGAAATGGAGCAGCACGACCGCATCGGCGCTCCCATGCTTCGCAACGGTTACTTCTATTTCGAACGTCGCGGCGCAAACGAGAGCCTCTGGTCCTTCTACCGGCGCAAGGCCGACAGCGGCGAAGACGAACTCCTGCTTGATCCGCATCAGTTTGGACCGGAGGGCACCAGCATCTCGATTTTCGGAGTCTCCGATGATGGCGCTCTCGTTGCCTTCGGAATACGCAAAGGCGGCCAGGATGAGACAGACCTCCGCATCTTCGACGTGAGCTCGCGGCACGAACTAGGCGACCGCTTCCCGCCTGCGCTCTACCGGGGCTTCTCCTTCACAAAAAATGCAAAGGCCTTCTACTACGCCATCGAAGATCGCACCGCAGGCCAGCGTATCGCACTGCACAACTTGGGTTCTCCCGTTGCGAACGACACCGAGATCTTCAAGCAAGGTGCAGACACATGGCTGGGCCCGAATGTCTCCGAGGATGGACGCTACCTCCTGATCAGCGCCGAGCATGGCTGGAGCCAGGGCGATCTCTACATCCAGAACCTGGAATCGCACGGAACCATTCAGCCCTTAATCAAGGGGCTCAATGGCAAATTCAACGCGGCTTTCGCAGGCGACTTCCTGTTCGTCGAAACTGATTGGCAAGCCCCCAAGGGACGAATCCTTCGTATCGATCTCCGCCACACGGCGCAGGATAAATGGGTCGAAGTCGTTCCGGCGCGCGAGGATGCCATCAGCGATTTCACCGTCTTTGGCGGCAAGCTCTTCGTCGACTACCTCCACAATGTAACCACGCACATCGCCGTGATTTCCTACGATGGCAAATCTCTGGGTGACGTTCCGCTGCCTGGCATCGGCACCGCGGGAATCTTCGGCCGCTCCGACCAGAGCGAGGGCATCCTCTTCATCGATTCGTATACCACGCCCTATTCGCTCTACCGCTATGACGCCGGCTCCGGCAAGCTTTCGCTCTGGTATCGCGACTCCGTTCCCTTCCACTCCGAACAGTTCGAATCAGAACAGGTTTGGTATTCGTCAAAGGACGGCACGAAAATTCCGATGTTTCTCATCCATCGGAAAGGCTTCGTCCCCACCGGAAACACCCCGACCATCCTCTACGGCTACGGCGGGTTCGATGTCAGCATCACACCCGAATTCAGCTCTCATGTCGCATGGTGGATCGAACACGACGGCCTTTACGCCGTCGCCAACATTCGCGGAGGCGGCGAGTTCGGCGAAGAGTGGCATCGGGCCGGAATGCTCGCGAAAAAGCAGAATGTTTTCGACGATTTCATCTCAGCCGCGGAATGGCTGATCGCAAACCACTACACAACGCCGCATGAGCTTGGCATCTTTGGCGGCAGTAACGGAGGCCTCCTCGTAGCCGCGGCCCTCACCCAGCGCCCCGACCTCTACCAGGCGGTCGTGTGCTGGCACCCCGACCTCGACATGGTCCGCTACTACACCTACACAAAAGACAACAACCCTCCGGCGTTGCTCGAATACGGAAACGGCGCGGACCCCGAGCAGTTCAAATTCCTGCTCGCGTATTCACCATATGAGCACGTTCGTCCCGGAACGAAGTATCCAGCCGTTCTGTTCGAAAGCGGAGACGCGGACACCCGAGTTCCCCCTGCGCAGGCCCGTAAAATGACCGCCCGCCTGCAAACCGCCACATCATCCGACCGTCCCATCATGCTGCTCTACGATGCTGGAGCCGGACACGCCGGGGGCCAGACAATGCAACAGGAAATCGAGCACACAACCGATGAGATGACCTTCTTCGCATGGCAGCTTGGTGTCAAACCGAGCGAATCAACCGAGGCCAGCCACTAGCCGCGGCCGACCCTCACCTACGCACCTTAAAAATTAAACGTTACCTTTGCCGTCACTGCTCGCGGCATGACGTGGTGCGTCCCTGAACGTCGAGAGAAGTTGTAAAGCGCATGTGCGAGCCCCTCAGGCCCACTGACAAGGAACCGTCTCGAGCCAACCCAATCTAAAATAGAGACGATGCCGCTTCCCCAGGTGTTTCCAACACGGCACGACAATTCATCTTTCGCGCTCTCTTCGCTGCGCCATTCCAGTTCGCTCGCAAGGCCGCATTTTGTGAAGTTCCATGTGAAACCCGCCGGCATTCTGCATCTCTGGCACCTCGCCAGCCTCGACGCTCCAACCGTCGCCGTCATCTGGGCGCTCGGATTCGCTTGGGCTGCGGGAATTCGCTTGCCCGAATGGATCATCTCGCTGCTGGCCCTCATCACTTGGACCTTCTATATTGGCGATCGGCTATTCGACGCGCGCGCCGCCAACCGGTCGTGCTTGCGCGAGCGCCACGCCTTTCACTGGCGTCATCGTCGGGTCTTCGCACCGCTGGCAATGCTCTCGGCATTCGCCGCTGCTGCCATCATCTTTGTGCGAATGCCGGTTTCCGTGCGGCAGCATGACTCCATTCTCGGCATGGCTGCCCTCGCCTATTTCTCCGGCGTTCATTCGCGCCGCTCCTTCCCGTCCGGGCTGAAGCGGATCCTCTCTAAGGAATTTCTCGTCGGCGTCATCTTTACCGCGGGTTGCGCGCTCCCCGCGCTTTCTCAGATGTCGTTCGGCCGCGGACCATCGTTGCAATCGTTGCTCGTTCTTGTTTGCAGTGCGTTCTTTGCCGCGCTCGCGTGCCTGAATTGCTGTGCGATTGAATTCTGGGAATCGGGGACGGCCGATTCGCGGATACGCTTTGCGGGCCTGGTCCTTGGCGCGGTTGGACTCGCCCTGTTCGTCTTTCTTGCCCCCTTTGCCACCCGCCCCGCAGCCCTCCTTGCTGCCGGTGCCGCCAGTGCGCTCCTGCTTTCTCTGCTTGACACTTGGCGAGCGCGGTTTCCTGCGCTTACATTACGGACTGCAGCCGACCTCGTTCTGCTCACCCCAATCTTTCTCTTTTTCCGATGAAGCCGCCTCCGAACTTCAACATGCTCGCTCGTTCCTATCGCTGGATGGAGCGCCTGACGTTCGGTCCATGGCTCTGGCGATGCCGATGCGCTTTTCTCGAGGATCTACGCTCCTGCCGTTCCGCGCTGGTCATAGGCGATGGCGACGGCCGCTTCACCGCGCAATTACTCAGAGAAAACTCCGCAGTCGTGGTCGATGCGATGGATGTCAGCAAGAATATGCTGGCGGAACTGGCGCGCAATGCCGGCATCTTCATCGGTCGCGTTCGCATCCATCTGGCCGATGCCCGCAGCAGCGAATTCCCCCCGCTGCCCTACGATCTCATCGTCACTCACTTTTTTCTTGATTGCCTCACCACAGCGGAAATCGGCGCCCTCGCCGCGCAGATTCGCCGGCAAGTTCGCCCAGAGTCGCGCTGGGTCGTCTCCGAATTCGCTGTGCCGCCTGGATTGGTCGGGTGGCTGATCGCAAGACCGCTCATTACGGTCCTCTATCTCGCCTTCTGGATTCTCACGGGCCTATCCGTGCACCGCCTCCCGAATTATCACAAAGCGCTCGCGGAATCGGATTTCATTCTCGCCAACGAAAAAACCTGGCTTGGCGGCATCCTGGTCAGCGAACTTTGGACCCCAAAGCCCGCGAAGCCGGCGCGCGAAATCGATTTCGAACCGTGGACCAACTGGTAAGAACATTGCGGACTGTCGCCGCCCGCGAGCAGCCAAATCACAGTGCGAACTCAGAGGAATTCCTGCAGCGCTTCCTTGACCTTCTCTTTGCCTGAGGTGTGCCTGCCGCTTCTCATGTTCACTGAATCCGACAGAATGAACTCGTGCCCGACCCCATCCTTGCCCCAGCGAACAACCTTCGACAGCACCGAGATCGCCTCGTCCTTGTTAGGGCCGCCACCCCCGGTTCGCTGCAACGTCATTCGAATCACTGTGTCGGGTACCCAGCGCTCATCCGTCAGAAGGTAGAACCCGTTGCAACTGATATCGCCCACCCGGTGCGCCTGCGGCGTTCCACCGGTCCAGTAGTAAGCAATCAGGTCAGGTAATGCGTGCCGGCTCGACCGCCGCCTGTCGGCTGGCCCCACGGAATTGCCATTCGGGTGGTCCTCATCCAGCCACTTCGTAAATTTGCTCTTCAACGTATGAATTCCTTCGGCTGACAACAGACCCTTGCCGTTTTCCTTGAATTTTTGCAGCGCCGCACTGAGGCGCCAGCCCTTTTGCGCACCATCCCGCTCAACGCCCCCATTTTTGCGTTCCGGAGTGGCCTGCGTTCTGATCTTGATCCGGACTACCGGCTTCGACTTGATCCCGTTGCCTAGCGGACGCGCGAACTCATCGGCCCAGCGGCCAAACCGCGAACGCACTTGACTCCCATTCTTTCCATTTGTGCCGGTCGCCGGCGGGCGATGCCCGTTCTGAACCCCCTCCCGCCCGTTCTGTGCGGCAAGACCGTTGCCGTTGGTGGCTTGCGGAGCCTGCATCATCTGCGGAGTCGCATCGGCGGTTCGCGTGACGGGGCGTCCCGTCTGCTGCGCCCACTGCAAGACCTGCGAAACGACCGATTCGATTTCCGCCCGGTCGAATTCGCTCTTCACCGGCTCTCGCTCCATAACACCCGGAACTTCCGCTCCCTCCAGCGTGTCGACAATTGCCGGCTCATCATCCTCCAACAGCTCGGCGTCATCGGATTCCTCAGCTGCGAGATCCTGCGGTTCCTGCATCTCCAGGACGGGAAGCGGTTCTTCGCATGTCGCCGAGTGATCAATCGCGGGAGGTGCCGCTTCGGGCTCAGCAGGCAATTTCACTTCTCCAGGCCTGGACCACTGAAGAACCTGCGAGACCACGGATTCGATCTCGTCGGCCTGCAGGTCCGTCTGCCGGATCTCAACGCCATTCGAGGTGCCCCTTTGGTAGCTTTCACCAATGTGCCACGAGTCCGCACTCTTCTTTGCCGGTTGGTCCACCATCACGTTGGGCTGCTCGCTCGCTTCCAGAATCCGCGGAGTGGCCGCATCCGGTTTTTGCGCACGCCGGCCGTTCCTCGATTTCTTCTCCCTCACCGGCGTTTCCAAAGGCTCCGCCTCGCATTCCTCGCCAGTGGAACTCGACGCCGAACCTCCATTCTTCACCGAGGGAATCCGTGCAAGGTGTCGCACCAGCTCCTCGGCCGGGCAGATGATGAATTGATCCCCGGGATGCGTGCGCGACGCCGCTACACTCTGAGACGGCATCACCAGAACGCTGACTGCCTCAGAGCCAGGTTCATCGGGCCATTCCTCTCCCGGTGTCCACTCAAAGCATTCCAGCACTCTCCGGTCCGCATCCAGAAACACCACGCCGATCGGGAATGTGAAATACCCGCGGGAAAAGGATTGAGCAGGAACGACGCAAAGTCCCCATTCTGCCGTGATGTTTTCCACATCTGGCGGCAGTTCCATCACTTCGAACGGCTCAATGGCACCGTCCACCACGGTGGTGCCAACACTCAAAAAGCGATCCGTGGTGCGGTTATATATGCAATACCTGGGTTCCATGTGCCCTCAGTCGTTTCGAAATCGCCGTCAAGCGGCGGGCTCCGCTGGGTCCTCTGCTGTTGCATCCCAATGGATCTCTGGACAGCTGGGCAAACTCAAAATAGGAAGCACTTCACGCAGGTCAAGCACTGCAGTCAGTCGCGGCCTGCGATAAAGGAAGACGAGTCCTGGGGGAGGACTCCAGAATCTGTTTTAGCCTAACTCATCCTGGGCATTTTTGGATTAGAAATTCTTAAACTCGGATTTGAAGCCCAATCGCGTTGCGCTCCAAATCGCCAGAAATCCTGATATTAAACCTTTTGCAAAGAGCCTGTTACAGAAAACTATTCAACCTGAAGATGAAGGCGCTGAGAGCGCGCGGCCGCTGTCATTGGATCTCCCGGTGCCCGGAGCAGCGCGCAAAAAGCTGAAGCCCGAGAGTGGTTGGCGTGGTCTTCGATTTTTCGGTGGCCTGGATAAACGACGACTTCGCGCTCTTCTCAAAAATCCCGAAGTCCCCCATCAGTGCCACCGCCCGCTGAATCTTGCTCAAATCGTTTGTCCCTGAGATCTTCATCATCTCGTCAGCCGTAAAGTACAGCGGATACGATGTAATCTCGCCGCGGGCCGAGGTCACCTTGGTCGCCTTCGTACAGGCTGCCTGCAGGATCCGCGCATGCACCGTCGTGAGCGGAGTCAATAGGTCGATGAATAAGGCGTTGGAAGCATCTTGGCCGTCGGCCGTGCAGCAAGTCGCTAACATGCCGGCCCACATCTGGTGCAGGAGATCGCCCTCAGCCCACGAACCAAGCTCCAGAATCCGCACCACCATCTCCGACGGAGCGCTCAACTGAGCCGCATCGGGCTCATTCATGAGTATCGCCTCGGCCCTCAGAGCAATCTCGACCGCACTCGAGAGCCGGTAGTTGCTCAATTCCCGGTGAAGCAATAGATCCACTTCTTCTACCGCGGCAGGACAAATGCGGCGGACGAACGCCACCGCACGCGCCATTCGAAACTCTCTGAGAATGTACTCCGGCTCTTTCTCGTCATCTCTTCGCTTCAGCGGGCCTTCCCAGATATGCACATCCATGCCCGGAGGCAGGATGAACGCCAGACCTACGCCGTCATGGCCCCATCGCACCGCTCCGGCATCAATCAGGAATTGCCGCTCCGCACTTTCTTCCGGGGGACCCTTTCGTTGCAAGATGAGCGAAATGCGCTCACCTGGCTGCCACCGCTCTTCGGTCTTGAGATAAACGCCAGACGAGCTGATGTTTCCAACTTCAAGTGGAAGAAGTTGTCCATCCACCCAGTGGTACGCCATGAGATCGGGCGCGGAGCGCCGTATCGCTCGGCGGGAATTGTGCGGAGGAGCAAGATCGGGATAGAGCCAGCGCAGCACCCGCGTCATGACGGGCACCCTTTGATCCTCTTCTTCCTCCGGCTTATCCTTCGGCTCGATATGCTTTCCAACCACGACGATCGGCCGGGGCGGCGCATTCAGCGGTGGAGTCGCTTTGGGCTCTGTTTCCACCGGGTGCAGCGCCGGTTCCGGCGCGCTCTCGGCTGGTTCTGTGACCTCGGGCCTTTTCCGGGCCGGAACGGGCAAAACTGCAGATTTGTCACGCTCGACCAGCCTCGCCGCAGGCTTGCTCTCGGGCAACGGCGGCGCCTTGCCCATCTCCTGCTCTTCGGTCTCGACTCCCTGTTTCTGATAGAAAACCTTAAGGGGCCTTTCGGCTGCAGTCTTTTGGGCCGCCTTGTCTAGCGCCTGCTGCGCCGCATCGTCGGTGGCATCATCGACCAGCGCTGCGCTCTCAACCGGTTGATCAGGCTCCTTCTGGACGGGTGCCGGCTTCTGTTTCGGACCGAGAACGCGCGGTCCTTTCGGAATTACACCCGGCCTTGTGCTCCTGATATCCCGCTCGATCGCAGGTTCCGCGGCGCGAAATGCCTCGCTCTTTTCCAAAAGAGATGCGGCCATACTCTTGTCGATCTTGCCCGTGGCCGGCTTCGGTTCCTGCGGTTGGCCTGCCGGCCGTCCGCTCAACTCGGGTTCAGCGAGGGCCGCCGCTTCGACGCCAGGCGTCGTCTCAACGCCCGCAACCTCGCTTGCCGATTCCGCCGCAGCTTCGATCGCCAGTTGATCGCCAGGCCGCGTCCGCGACGACGACATCGTCTTGAAAGGCAGCACCAGGGCGCTTTCAGCGCTATGCTCGAACGCAGGAAATTCGATCCCCGGGAGCAGTTCAGCCCCTTGGATTACCTTCTGGTCTTTGTCCAGGTACACGAGATCGAAAGGTGCCAGCCGCGGAACTCTCGGAATCTCATTCAGCGGAGTGAGCCAAAGTCCGGTCTCCGTGTTCTTAGCCAGGCCTTCAATCATCACCTTCAGAACCTTGAGCGGTTCGAGGGTGGTATCGATCACCGTAACTCCCGCGCTGAGAGTGCTTTCTTTCGCTCGGTTATAGACGCAGTACTTCCTGGCTTCCATACGCGATCTTAGGGGCAACCGCTATGCGCTCTGATTTGAGTCAAGTATGCGACGAAATCGGCTTCCCGTTGGGAGATTATACGCAGAATTGATGCTGCGGACCTCGCGGTTCGCCAAACTGGTTAACACCGGTAACGATGTTACGAACGTGTTAAAATCAACCAGTAAAGGAGTTCGAAAAGCCTCCCGCTGCAACACCCAAACCCATGAATCTGTACCTGATGCGCCATGCTAATGCCGGACTCGCTCGCGGCAACCCCGTTCTTGATGCCAAAAGAGGGCTGATCAAGGAAGGTAAGGATCAGTGCATGCTCATGGGACGGCTGCTGGGCAGCATGAAGGTCCAGCCGGAGGTCATCGTCTCCAGCCCTCTGAAGCGCGCGCTTCAAACCGCCCAGTTCGTCGGAACAGAGCTTGGATACGACTCCAAGGTCGAGATCAGTTCAGCACTCGGTCTTGACGCCGACTACATCGCATTTCAGCGCCTCATCGAAAAATATGTGGATCGCGACGATGTCCTGATGGTCGGCCACAACCCGAACCTTTTCAGATTCCTCGGCCGCATCATCACCGGAAACGGCGCCGCGGGAGTCCGCATGCGCAAAGGCTCGGTCGCCCGCATCGACATGTCAAAGCACCCGCCGCTCCTTCAATGGCTCGTCGATCCGCGCGTGGCACGCTCCATCTACGAAAGCGTCGGGAAAAGCTCGCGCCCAAAAACCTCTCGGAAGTAATCGGCCTCTTTTCGCAGCGACCACAACTCCAGCTCTGCCCCGGTGCGTCCCGGACGAATCTCCAGGTATACGCGCTTGGGATAAATCTTGGCGGCAACACGCAGCACGTCGCTGGCACGATCTTGGTTCAACGCCACGGCCAGCCGCAACAGCACCACGGCACGACGCACATTCTTGTGCTCTTCCGTTGGGATGTTGCGGATGGCGCGGTCGTCCGGCTGCGGCCGGCTCTTGCCCAGGTAGCGCGCAATGGCTGAGACCAGCGTCCGTTGCAACTGGGTAAACCCATACATCTCAGAGCTCGAAATGATGTATTGCGTGTGCCGATGATGTCCCTGGTGGTTGATGAATTTCCCCGTGTCGCGAAGCACCGCCGCTGCTGCCAGCCATGCCTCGTACTCCGGCGGCAGCTGGTGCAGTGATTTCAGCTCGTTGAACAGCTGTAACGCATGCGCGCGTACCGGCTCGGAGTGTCGGGGATCGACCCCGTACCGCCGCGCCGTCGCCTGCACGCTCTGCCAACGCTCCTGTTCGAATTCACGATGACTCGCCGCGCGCAGATCTTGCTCCGCCAGCATTTGCGCCAGAATGCCGTCGCGCAAACCGAGCGGCGAATAACGGAACCCAGGCAGCGCAAAGCTTTCCAGCATTTCCGCGAATACCTGCGCACCTGCCACGATGATTTCTGCCCGTCGCGGTCCAATGCCGGGAACCGCTTCGCGTTCCGGCAGCGTCATCTTGGCAAGACGGTTCGCAAGCTTGCGAATCGCCACCGCGGGCGCAACCTCGCTCATCCCTCCCGGAAATCCTCCGCCCCGGCCCGGTGACTTGCCGAGCTTGCCCATCGACGCACACGCTTCAGAAAGCGCTGCCGCCGTCCCCGACGTCGCGAGCACCATCGAAACCTTCCCCGCCTCAATCCGCCGGTGTGCCCGTCGCAATTCGCGCGCGATCAGGTGCCGCATCTGCGCCAGCCCTTCCTTGGGCGGCGGATCCATCTGCAGAAACTCCTCCGTCAGCCGCACGGCTCCCAATGGAACGCTGATCGTCTCCTTGATCCGCTTGCGCTCCGAAAGCGTGATTTCGCAGCTGCCTCCTCCCAGATCCACCAGCAGAACCCGGCCTCCCAGGCCCGGTTCGCCGGCCATCAATCCGAGATGGATCAGACGGCCTTCCTCCAAACCCGAGATGGTTTCGATATTCCAGCCTGTCTCCGCCGTGACCCACGCCTGGAAAGCCGGCGCATTACGTGCATCGCGCATCGCCGAGGTCGCCACCACGCGCATCCGATCGACCCCGTGCAATTGCACTGCGCGCTGAAAGCGCTTGATCGCGCGTAGGGTGCCCGCCATCGCCTCCGGTGACACCAATCCTTCGTCAAACACACTCGCGCCGAGTCGCGTTACTTCGCGATCCTCGTGCAGCGTCTTCAGCCGGTGCGCGACAACCTTCGCGATCTTGAGCCTGCAGGAATTCGAACCGATATCAATGGCGGCAAACGTAGGCATGGGGGTGCGGTTCGCTCTCAACCAATCTGGAATCTGTTTCTGCGGTCACGATACACGATTGGGCGCGCCACGTTTCGCACACACGTCGGATCGCCGATGCCGCACGTTGAGATACCGCCTTTGCGGCAACGCCGAAAAGCTGTTTTCACAGTGAGACGCTCTCGAGCAGGGTTTGCCGTATCCTAGGCCAGTCGCAATCGAGTGGATCGTGTCTCCGCCTCCGCCTTTTTCGCGGGACGCTTGGAAGCCGCCACATCCTTCGGGATCGTTCTCTTTTCGTCCACTTCCATCAGGCGCTCGATAGTCTTGCGGCAAACTGTCAGCGCATTCTCAAGCGATTCTCCGGTCAGTGTCTCGAGCAGTTCCACAAGCCCACCCTGCTCTGCACCGTGTTTGATGATCCTGCACGCTTCTTTCGACAGTGACTGGCAATCGTGCCAGTCCCCAAGCGCTGATTGCATTGTCCGCAACGCCGTCACTTGCTGCGCGCAATGTGCATCGTCAGGCGCCGCCATCTCCGCAACGTAGCGCACCGTCTTCACCCGCTTCCGGAACTCGTGAAGGCTCTTCGCGTCAAGAGCCGGTACCCTCCCTGCCAATCCGGAGATCATGGCTTGTAACTCGCCAGGATCGGAACGCGCCGTCAAGAGGTCATCCGGCACCGGAGCTTTCGTCAACTCTTTGCTCGATCGTTCAAGGCGCTCGCTCCGCTTGTCGATCTCCTCTGCCAGCTTCTTCGCTGCACGCTTGCGAGTCCGCTCAAGACGCCCTTCCACGGATGCAATCTCTTTCAGGCAGACACGGCTCATTCGGGATCGGCTGGCGGAGCCATCGCCCACTGACTTTCTCAGGCCAGCAAGCTTCGCAAGGTGCACGTCCGTTTCCCTGACGACGCTAAGCGCCTCCCGGAGTTTCTCTGCCTGCTTATTCCAGCGCGACACGCTTCGTTTCGCGGGATCCTCCACCGGCAACTGCTCCAATCGATGTTCCACCCGCGCCTGCAGGCGCAGGGTCGCCACCCGCAAGGCGTGAACGCGCCTCCGGCTAGGCTTGCGTCCGCATTCGGAAAGCAGCCGGCGCCAGCTTTCTAGTTGCGCAGCCGTATCAGAGGGAACAGCTCGTTTTCGCCGCCGTTCTTTCAGGAGGTAGGGACCCCTCTCCATCGCACGTTAACCTTCTTCATTCCTATTCTGCACTCTCCACCCCGCCCTTCCGCAATCGTTCCCCCGAGCCAGGACCGATTCTACGGCAACAGCGCGGAATTCCGGCTGGTATCCTTTCCTTGTCAGGGAATTTTTGCCGAAATTCAAACAGTGCGCACCGCGTCGCGCAACCCTGCCACAAGGGATTTCCACGACCGAGCTCTCCCGACCCGATGGCCCACGCTCAAGGCGCCACGCTATTGGCCACAATCAACCATGAAGACTGACTCGACATCCGTTTCTCGCCCCCGCCCTGTCATCTCGACCGGCGTTGCCTGGGCATTGTTGACCGCCATCTTTATTGCCGTTCAGTTTGCATCGCTTTTCACCCCGCCGCTCCTTGACGATGCCGATGCGTCGCACGCTGAAGTCGCGCAGCACATGATGCAGTCCGGCGACTTCGTCACGGCGAAGATCGATGGCATCCGCTATCTCGAAAAGCCCCTGCTTCCCTACTGGATCGACGCCGGCCTCTACAAGATTTTTGGCCAAAATGTCTTCGCCACCCATCTCCAGAACACCCTGGCAATCCTCGGCTGCGCCTGGATCGCCTGGCTCTGGGCCGGCCGCGCCTGGGGACCGCGCGCGGCCCTCTACGCTGCACTCGGCATTCTCACCGCCGTCGGGCCGTTCCTCTATACGCGTTTCGCCATCCCCGAAGCGCTGCTGAGCTTTTTCTTTCTGCTGGCGCTCTATTGCTTTCTCACTGGAATGGAGTCACGCCGCCCCGCGCGCTTCTACATCATGTGGGCCGCGCTCGCGCTGGCGACCCTCACCAAGGGGCTGATCGCGCCCGTCTTTTTCCTCGCCGCCGCCATCCCTTTGCTCATGCTGAGCGGCCAGTGGCGCCGCTGGCGGCAATTCAAACCGTTCACAGGAATTCTTCTCTACCTCGCAATCGCCGCTCCCTGGCACATCCTCTGCGGTCTTGCCAATCCTGACCAGGGTCATCCCATCGGCAACCATCCCACGCCCGGCAATGTCCACGGTTTCTGGTACTTCTATTTCGTCAACGAGCACTTCCTTCGCTTCCTCGGTGAACGCTATCCCCACGACTACAACAAAATGCCCGCCGCCGCCTATTGGCTGGCGCATCTGGCCTGGCTCTTCCCCTGGAGTCTCTTCCTGCCCGCCGTCATCGCCGTCGCATGGCGCACCCGCCGGTCATGGCTGCAACATATCCATCGCGACTCGGGCCAGACCGTCGACTTCTATCTCGATTACGCCGCCCGCGAAGACGTCGCCAGCTTTGTCTACCGCCTCAAGTTCCGCGTGCGGACCAACTGGCTGCTGGGTCTGTTCTCAGCCTTTATCCTGCTGTTCTTCGCGATCTCAACCAACCAGGAGTACTACACGTTTCCAGCCTGGCCGCCGCTGCTCATCATGATTGCAGGCATCGTCGCAACCATTGAAGAGCATCGCGAGCCCGATTCCGGCCGCCCGACTCTCTCCACCGCCTGGCTGACCGGGGCCCAGGCCTTCTTTGCCGTCATCGGCCTTCTTTCCGCCGCGGCGCTTGCATGGGGATTGTGGACTTCCCGCGACCTCCCTTACGTCCCCGACATAGGAACGCTTCTCGCCCACCGCGATGTGGGCGGATACACGTTGTCCATGTCCCACCTCTTCGATCTCACCGGGCCATCATTCGCCGCGTTGCGCTTGCCCGCCGTCCTCGCCCTCATCACGCTTCTCGTCGGACCGGCCGCCGGCTGGATGCTCCGCCTGCGCGGCAAGCACATTGCCGCCACCGTCAGTGTTGCGCTCACCAGCGCTGTTTTCCTGGTCGCCGCGCACATTGCATTCGCTCGTTTCGAGCCCATGCTCAGTTCCAAGCAGCTCGCCGACACCATCGTCCGAGACGGCTCGCCCGCTGACACCTTCATCATCTACGGCGATCAATCCGACGCCTCCTCGGTCCTCTTCTACACGCACAATTTCCTGCGCAACGACGCTCTGCTGGTTGAGCCTAAATGCTCCCCGCACGGCGCCGGATCGTCGCTCCTCTGGGGCTCCTGCTACCCCGACGCACCCAACGTATTCCTCAACGAAGACGAGCTCTCGCACCTCTGGGGCACCGGCTCACGCAAGTGGATCTTCGCGCAGGACACATACCAGGACAAGGTCGAGCAGCTTCTCGCCGGCCGCCTTTATCCCGTGCAATCCATCGCCGACAAGGCCCTCTGGACCGACCGTCCATTGAAATAGCGAAAGAACTCGGCATGCGTTTTGAAATGGCGCGAATTTATTCCGTACCGCGTGCGCATCAGAAAAGCAGTGTCATCCTGAGCGGTTTTCAGGCCCCCCAGGGGGCATCCGTTCCGCGTGGAAACGAGACGCCTATCGCGCTTCCCGCATCTTTCCGCCCGGCAGCAGTTGGTACACACGATCCCGCCACAAGATCTTGCTCGAAAAATAACTCGACAGCCAGAAAAAGAAGCCCATCAGGTCGCGAATGGGGTAAAGAAACAGCAAACCCAGCCAACTCTTGTCGCGCACAACAATCCCACCCACCGTGATCGACAGCGCCAGCCGGCTCGCAACACTCCAGACAAGCAGCGCAAGACCCCAGTTCATGTGGCCCAGTTCGATGCCCGCGATCAGTCCTAGAATTCCGAACGGCACACTGAACGTCAGAGCGGTGCCCAGGTGGCCCTTGGGCCGCGAGAAGCGCGTCGACTTCATCCACCGCGCCTGGTGCTTCAGCGATTTCACCACGCTCGCATTGATCACGATGTGGTCGATCACGTGATGGCTCAGCACCACCGTTTCGCCCAGCTTCCACGTCTCATTCCCAAGAATAAAATCATCCGAGCAATAATCCCCGGTCACCTGGAAGCCGCCCATTCGCTGGATCGTCGACCGCCGGAAAGCCATGGTTGGGCCCAGCGTGAACTGCATCCCCTCCATCATCCGCGCCACCAGCACGCCGGCGCTCATCTCCACGCTCATGCCCACGGCCTCAAGCCGCGACCACAACCCGCCCTCCGCCGCAACGCCGCGATACAGGCATGTCACTCCGCCGACAGTCTCATCCGCAAACGGCAATACCACCGCCCGCAGATAATCCGGCGTCACACGCACATCGCTGTCGCTGATCACAAGGATCTCGTAAGACGCCTCCTCTTCCATGAGCTCCATTGAGGCTGCCTTGGCATTGATGTACGGCGGCTCGCCGGTCCAGTAGAATCGCGCCGGAATCGCGGGAAACTGCTTCGCCACCTGGCGCGCAATCTCCAGCCCTGCATCGTCCGAGGTCCGCGCGCAAAACAGAATTTCGTATTCGGGATAGTCCTGATCGAAGAACGTCGCCAGATGTTCCGTGAGACCCGGTTCCGCTCCGTGCAGAGGCTTCAGCAGCGTCACCGGCGGCAGAAAGTCCGGGCCCGATCGCATCCTCATTCCAGCTTCTCGCCGCTCGCGCAAAAAGCCTGGAATCGCCCAGAGCACCATGCCCGTAAACACCGTGGAAGTGACCAGACCGATGACGGCAATTCCAAGAAGTGTGTGCATGACGCAAAATTCAGCATACCTGACGGAAACTGGCGTCGAGGTCACGACAGCATCCCCACAAAGAACCGGTCTCTTGCTCGACTCGGGAGCGCAGGAATCTACCATCGGTCGAGGTGATCCGCTTTGAAAGGTGAAAAGATGCGAGCGGTTCTAGTTCTCGCGCTTCCCGCCATTTCGTGGCGGCACGACGGTAGGTTTGCGGAGCGGCACAATCGCGCCCGCCGAGCTCGGAGCCGACTGCTGAAAGCGCGTCAGCATCTCGCTGCGCACATACTCCACAAAATTCTGCATCTGCCGGTTCATCTCTTCCATGCGCTCGCGCATCTGCAGAATGATCGCAATTCCCGCGATGTTCACGCCCAGGTCGCGCGCCAGGTTCAAGATGAATTCCAGCCGCTCCAGGTCCTCATCGGTATAAAGCCGCGTATTGCCCTCGGTACGCGACGGCTTCAGCAAGCCTTCCCGCTCATACAGACGCAGCGTCTGCGGATGAATCTCGTACATCTCGGCCACCGCCGAAATCATGTACGCGCCCTTGGATTTGCGTTTCGCGGTCATAGATTTCTCCGCTCTCGTCCCTCAGCCCTTAGTCCCTCGCCCCTTAGTCCCTAAGTCCCGGGTCCCTCTTCTCGGCTTCTCTGTTTCTCTGTTTCTCTGCTTCTCTGTTTCTCTGCTTCCCTGCTTCTCTGTTTCTCTGTTTCTCTGCTTCCCTGCTTCTCTGTTTCTCTGTTTCTCTGCTTCTCTGCTTCTCTGTTTCACAGTTTCTGAAACAGCGCTGCCCGCGGATCCTGGTTGTTTAACTTCCCCAGCTCGCGCATGATCTCCCGGCTCCGCTCGTCCTGCAGCGTGGGAACTACCACGTCCACCGTCACAATCTCGTCGCCGCGCTGCCCCGGATGCGATGCGCTCTCTACGCCCCGCTCACGCATGCGCAGCTTCTGCCCGCTCTGCGTGCCCGGCGGAATCTTCAACTGCGCGCGCCCATCAATCGTGGGCACATCCACCTTCGCCCCCAGCGATGCCTCGGGCACCGTCACCGGAACCGTCACATGAATGTCGTCACCCGTCCGCGAAAACACCGGGTGTGTGCCCGTGCGCACAATCAGGAACAAGTCGCCCGGCGCGCCTCCGTTCAATCCCGCATTGCCTTTTCCCGCCAGCCGGATACGCTGCCCATCGCGCGTTCCGGGCTTAATGCGAAACTCGACCGTCTCCGCGCGGCTCACCGTGCCTTCGCCATGGCAGGTCGGGCAATCGCTCGAAACCCTGCCCGTCCCATTGCAGCGCGGGCACTGGATGTTGAACTTCATCCGCCCGCCCATCTGCGTCACCTGCCCGGTGCCATTGCACTCCGGGCACGGCATGGGCCCAGCCGTCTGCGCCTGCCCATGACACGTGGGACAAACCTCCTGCCGGTGAATCTGCATGCGCGCCTGGCCACCGCGAATCGCCGTCCAGAAATCTACCGTCGCCTGGTATTCCAGATCGGTACCCGGCTGCGGACCATGCGGCCGCTGCGCCTGGTGCGCACCCGTGAAGATGCCCGAAAAAATGTCCTTGAAGCTGCCCCACCCTGAAGAACCGGTCTCTGCCTGCGAACCCCCGCCGCCAAATCCCGAAAAATCGAAGCCGCCAAAATCCACCGGCGGATGCCCGCCCATGCTCTGCTGCCGCGCATAAGCCTCGGCCTGCGCCGGATCGATCTGGTCGCTATAGAAGCCAAGCTGGTCGTAAATCTTGCGCTTCTTCTCGTCGCTCAACACATCGTTGGCTTCTGAAATTTCCTTGAAACGCTCCTCGGCCTTCTTATCGCCGGGATTCACATCGGGATGATATTTGCGCGCAGCTTTCCTGAACGCCTTCCGGATTTCCTCCGCCGTGGCCGTCTTCTTCACCCCGAGAGTCGCGTAATAATCTTTGTTCGCTGTTGTGGCCATCTGTGTTTTTCTAGATTCAACCTTCCATCACAATTTAAGCGCCCCATGCGGCTCTTCCACGCTCGTCATTCTGAGTCGGTTTTCCAGCTTGTCATCCTGAGCGAAGGTCGTTCGCCGAAGCGAACGACCGAGTCGAAGGATCTGCGGTTGCTTTTCGGCAAGACCCCTTGTCAGCCCCTCCAAAAAACAACCTACCGCTTCTCTTTTCCTCTCGAATCCCAGACTACAGAAAGCAGGGGTGAACGACTACTTCATCGTCCACCCCTGAATCATGCACGCTAACTCCGCTAACCCGCTGCCTTGCCGATCGGCTCTCCGCCCGCAAGGGCGATCTGCCGCACCGCCGGTACCTATTTCTTTTCATCCACGTCCACGTACTCGGCATCGATCACGCCATCATCCTTCTTCTGGCTGCTCGCGCCCGAGCCATCGGCCTGCGCTGTCGGCCCACCAGGACCCGCGCCCGGCTGTCCAGCATTCGACTTGTACATCACCTCGGCCAGCTTGTGGCTCGCCTTGGTCAGCCTGTCGAGCGACGATTTCAGTTCCGTCGCCGACGAAGTGCCGGCCAGCGTCTTCCTGGCATCTTCCAGCGCGCTTTCCACTTCACTCTTGTCCGAAGCCTGCACCTTGTCGCCGGCATCCTTCAACATCTTCTCGATGTTGTAGACCATGCCGTCAAGCGAGTTGCGCGCTTCGATCTCCTCGCGCTTTTCCTTGTCCTCGCTCGCATGCGCTTCGGCTTCCTTGGCCATCTTTTCGACTTCTTCCTTGCTGAGGCCCGAGCTCGAAGTGATGGTGATCCGCGTGTCCTTGCCCGTCGCGTTGTCCTTCGCCGTCACGTTCAGAATGCCGTTGGCGTCGATGTCGAATGTGACCTCGATCTGCGGCACCCCGCGCGGCGCCGGAGGAATCCCCGCCAGCTTGAACTTGCCCAGCGTCCGGTTCTGCCCCGCCATCGGCCGCTCACCTTGCAGCACGTGCACCTCAACCTCGGTCTGGGAATCCGCCGCCGTCGAAAACGTCTCCGTCTTCTTCGTCGGAATCGTGGTGTTGCGCGGGATCATCGGCGTCGCCACGCCGCCCAGCGTTTCAATCGCCAGCGTAAGCGGCGTCACGTCCAGCAGCAGCAGATCCTTCACTTCTCCCGCAAGCACACCGGCCTGCACCGCCGCGCCCACAGCCACCACTTCGTCCGGATTCACGCCCCGATGCGGTTCCTTGCCGAAAAGCGTTCGCACCAGTTCCTGGATCTTGGGCATGCGCGTTTGGCCGCCCACCAGTACCACCTCGTCGATCTCGCTCGTTTTCACACCCGCGTCCGACAAGGCCTGCTTGCAAGGCCCAATCGACTTCTCAAGCAGATCATTCACCATCTGCTCCAGCTTCGCGCGCGTCAGCTTGCGCACCAGGTGCTTCGGCCCGGTCGCGTCCGCCGTGATAAACGGAAGATTGATCTCCGTCTCCAGCGTGGTCGAAAGCTCGATCTTGGCCTTCTCCGCGGCGTCCTTCAGACGCTGCAGCGCCATTTCGTTGCCCTTCGAGCTCAGATCGAGACCCTCTTCCTGCTTGAACTCCGCAATCAGCCAGTCCACAATCCGCTGGTCAAGGTTGTCGCCGCCCAGGTGCGTATCGCCGTTGGTCGACTTCACCTCGATCACGCCTTCGCCCACTTCCAGAATCGAAATATCAAACGTGCCGCCGCCAAAGTCGTACACGGCGATCGTCTCGTCTTTCTTCTTGTCGAGCCCGTAAGCCAATGCGGCCGCCGTCGGCTCGTTCACAATGCGCTTCACCTCAAGGCCCGCGATCTTTCCTGCGTCCTTCGTCGCCTGCCGCTGTGCATCGTTAAAGTACGCCGGAACTGTGATCACAGCCTCGCTGACCGTCTCGCCCAGGTACGCTTCGGCGCTCTTCTTCAATTTCTGCAGAATCATCGCCGAGATCTCGGGCGGGGTGTACTCCTTCCCCTGCGCTACTACCGCCACGTGGTCACCCTGCTGAACAACCTTGTAGGGCACCATCTTCATTTCGCTGTCCACTTCGTTGTAGCGGCGTCCCATAAAGCGCTTGATCGAGAAAATCGTGTTCTCCGGGTTGGTGATCGCCTGGCGTTTCGCCACCTGCCCCACCAGCCGCTCGCCACTCTTCGAAAAGCCGACAATCGAGGGGGTGGTGCGCGCACCCTCCTCATTTGGAATGACTTTTGGCTCGCCGCCTTCCAATACCGCGACACACGAGTTGGTGGTGCCGAGGTCAATACCGATAATCTTTGCCATGTTTGGTTTACCCTGCCTCTTCAAAAGTCCTGACCTACATAAGATGCATGATTGAGTCAATTAGTGTCAACTTTTATTGATAGTTAGTGCATTAGAATTGCCGCCCAACCCGCTCCCGACCTGGAATTCCCGTTCCTGACCGCCCCAATCCGTCCCGCCATGTGTGACGGATGCCATTGCACTTAAATCCGGACTGATTTAGTCTCAGTTCCAGATCCGAATTGGGACTAATTTAGTCGTAGTTTCATCCCAGGAAAAATCACGAAACCTTCCCGGAGGAATCAGGCTTGCTTTCGATGAACTGCCGTACCTGCCCCACACTCTTCGCCGCAGCGGCCTTTTTGTTTGCCCTGGGCGCGCCCTCCTCAGCCTCCGCCCAGGAAAAGCCCTACTTCGTCACCTATTCGCACGACCTCGAAGAGCCCGGAAACCTGGAAATCGAAACCAAGACCGCGCTCGCCCGCCCCGATGGCAGCGGCCACTATGGCGCCTCTGCCATGGAACTCGAATATGGTGTGCGTGCCTGGTGGACCTCGGAGCTGTACCTCGACGGCCAGGCCACTTCGAAGGACTCAACCCTTTACACCGGCTGGCGTCTCGAAAACCGCCTTCGCCCCCTCATGCGCGAACACCTCATCAACCCCGTCCTCTATGTCGAATACGAGAACACATCGGGCGCCGACAAAACCATCCTTGAAGTCGTCGGCCACGATGGCCAGTCCGATCTGGCTGAACTCAACGGTGACGCCCGCCGCGAACATCAGCACGAAGCAGAATTCAAGCTGATCCTTTCCTCCAATCTCAAGGCCTGGAACATCTCGGAAAACTTCATTACCGAGAAAGACCTGTCCCACGCCCCATGGGAATTCGGATATGCCGTCGGCGCGACCCGTCCCCTGCGTGCAGCGGGTGGCGAATCCCCCTGCACCTTCTGCGCCGAAAAATTCATTGCCGGCGCCGAAGCCTATGGCGGCCTCGGCGACACCTTCTCGCTCACCCTGCGTGACACCTCCCACTACATCGCCCCGCTGGTCGGCTGGCAGCTTCCCAAGGGCATGCGCCTCAGCTTCTCGCCCGGGTATGGACTCACGAACACAAGCCTGAAGCGCGTCTACCGCGTCGGACTCGCCTTTGAAATTCCCCAAATCTCCAGCTGGTTCCACGCACACAACGGAGGAATGCAATGATCCGCCGCACCATTGGAATCCTTTGCCTCATTTCGAGCGCCACCCTGGCCCTTGCTGCCGTCTCCAGTTCCGTTTTGCTGCACGTTCCGGCGAAGGACCACGCGCGCATCAATCCGCTTGCCGGCAATCAGCAGGCCGTCAACGCCGGCGAGCTCATCTATCGCGACCACTGCCTGCAATGCCACAAGTCCGATGCCATGGGCGATGGCCGCAAGAAGCCGCCTCTGCGCAGCGACCGCATCAAGTCCGCGACCGACGGCGACCTCGAGTGGTTCCTCCGCCAGGGCGACCTCGGCCACGGCATGCCTTCCTGGTCCAGCCTGCCTGAGACCCAGCGCTGGCAGCTCGTCACCTATTTGCGCTCAATTCAATAAACTCGCATCGATAGCAGACGACAATTCATGTGCAGTGAGCTCATTGGCCAAGCCGGCCCGCGTGCCCCATGTCTTCTGAATCTCGGAGACATGGACCTCCCTCATCCCCACTGATCTCCGTCACACTCGTTCCTCTCCCGATCATGTACGCTCGTCTTTTCCGGCAAACATGACCTCCGTCGCTCTTCCAGCCACGCACGCAGCCGCTCGCAAGCCGACGGCGCTCCAGCGCTATCCCCTCACCCAGGGCGTGAACCCATGGCTGGTGACCTGCTCCGTCATGCTTCCCACCTTCATGGAGGTGCTTGATACCGCGATCGCCTCGGTCGCCCTGCCCTACATCGCCGGCAGCCTTTCCGCTTCGAACTCTGAAGCCACCTGGGTCCTCACCAGCTATCTCGTCGCTAACGCCGTCATCCTTCCCGCCTCGAACTGGTTTGCCCGCCGCTTTGGACGCAAGCGCTTCCTGCTCACATGTGTCGTTCTCTTCACCATCGCTTCCTTCTTCTGCGGAGCGGCGCCGTCCCTCTCCATCATTCTTCTCGCTCGCGTCCTGCAAGGCGCCGGCGGGGGCGCGCTGCAGCCGCTCTCGCAATCCATCCTGCTCGAAAGCTTTCCTCCTGCGCAGCGATCCATGTCCATGGCGGCTTACGGCCTCGGCATCGTCGTCGCACCCGTTCTCGGACCAACCCTCGGCGGCTGGCTCACCGACACTTGGAGCTGGCGCTATGCCTTCTACATCAACATCCCCGTCGGCATTCTCGCCGTCATCATGATCAGCCGCTTCGTGCACGACCCGCCGTACATCAAGCACGCCAAGGTCGGCCCATTCGACAACATCGGATTCGGCCTGCTATGCATTTGGACCGGCTGCCTGCAGATCGTCCTCGACAAGGGCCAGGAAGATGACTGGTTCGGCGCGCTCTGGGTGCGCTGGGCCGTCGCCGCTCTCGTCATCGCGCTCATCCTCTGGATCTGGCGCTCGTGGTCCAACCCCAAAGGCCTCGTCGATCTGCACATCCTCAAAAACCGCAATTTCCGGACCGGCTGCTTCCTCATTGCGCTGCTGGGCATGTGCATCTACATCACCATCGCCATCCTGCCGCTCTACTACCAGGAAGTGCTCGGCTATACAGCCTTCACCGCGGGCCTCGTCGTCGGACCGCGCGGCATCGGTTCCTTCATTGGCTCGCCGGTCATCGGTGTGCTCGGGTCGCGCATCGACAACCGCAAGCTGCTCTCCGCGGGATTCATCGGCTTCGGCGTCTGCGCCTTCATCTTCGGGTCAGTCAATCTTGAGATCGGACCGCTCACCCTGTTGCTGCCCATCATGCTGACCGGCTTCGCGCTCAGCTTCGTCTTCGTTCCCCTCGCCACCATGTCCACCTCCACCGTTTCGCGTGAAGAGATGGGAAGCGCAACCGGCCTCTTCAACATGCTGCGCAACATCGGCGGCTCGGTCGGAATCGCGATGGCCACCACCGCGCTCATCCGCCGCGCCGCACTTCACCAGAATGAAATCGGAGCGCATCTCGATGCCTCCAACTTCGTTCTGCAGCAGCGATCCGCCGCGATCGCCGGCTACCTCGGCCATCATCTCGGGCGCGCGCAGGGCCGCCCCGGCTCCATGGGACTTCTTTACGGCCTCATGGAACAGCAATCCGCTCTGCTCGCCTACGTCGATGTCTTCCGCTGGACTGCGCTTCTTGCTTTCTTCTGCGCCGGCGCGGTCTGGCTCTTCGACAAGCCGCCCAAATACGCCGCTCCCCCGCCCGGCGCGCATTGAGAGAGCTCCTGAAAATGGGAATCGGCAAGATCCTTCGTTTCTCCCAAACTCGAAGGGTTTCGAGTCGAGTGCTCGCCGAGATAGCAATTCCGTTGCCATTGAGTCGAGCTCAGGCAACCACGCCCACTCCGCTCGCCTCCAACTGAAAGAACTCCGACTCCGTGTGCACGGAACGGATGTTCTCTATCCGTGGCAGGGGCGCTGGGGTTTTCGCGATTTCCCTCACCTTGCCGGTGACGAAGGAGAATCGCAATGGCAGTCGCCGGACCCTGCCAGGAGTTGCATCCGACTCCAATCTGTTCAGGCAGAAAGGGCCCTATGCCCAACCCCTCCGAGAACATCAAAGACGCTGAGCCTGCTCTCCGAACGGTCATTGATGTTCTTCTCGATTGCCAGGCTGGTCTACGCACCATTGGCGACAGACTGAAAGATGAATCGCTCAGGCGTTTCTTTCTTGCCGAGTCTCTCAAGCGAGCGCGTTTTCGCGGCGATATCCAGTCCCTTCTTCATGGCCACGGCGTCCACGACATTCTCCAGACCGCGCACTTCGGCGTCACCGTGCCTCATGCGTGGGCCGATTTCAAGTCCATGTCGAACGACGGAGACCATTCGCTGCTTGAAACTGCTGAAGAGGGCGAGAACGCCGCGCAGAAGGCATACTCCAATTTGCTGAAGCAGTACCTCCCGTTGGCGCTTCGCCAACTCCTATCCAAACAAGCCGAGCATATCCAGATGTCGCATGATCACATCCGGACTGCCTGCAACGCTTGTCCATAGCGCACTGACCGTAGCGGATCGCCGCTCTGCTCACTTCGCTTCACGGTCCGCTTCCATCAGCGGCGAGAAGCGTCGTGCCTGCTCGTCGTACTCTTCGATCCTGCCGCTCAGGATGTCGTAGTACCACCCGTGCGCCTCGAGCCGCCCCTCGCGCATCGCGCGCGACACCGCCGGTTGTGCTTTCAGGTTCAACAGCTGCGCCACCACATTGCCACGAATCAACGACCCCAATTCCGCGTGTTCTCCATCCGCCGGATTGTGCGGCTGTCGATGACTGAATGCTCCCTCCACGTGCTGTAGCCAACGCTGTGCCTTGGGCAGTTTGTCCAGCCCCTTGCGATGAAGTGCCGCCTTCATCGCCCCGCAATCCGAGTGCCCGCACACGATCGCATGTTTCACCTTCAGCACGTCCACAGCGTATTCGATCGTCGCTGTACACCCGTCCACATCCTCGCTGCTCACCGGAACCACATTGCCAATGCACCGCGCGATGAACAAATCTCCCGGTCCCGTTCCCAGGATCAGGTCGGGCACCACGCGCGAATCGGCACAGGTGATGAACAACCACTCCGGCGCCTGCGAGTCCGCCAGCAGATGAAACTGGTCCCGCCGCCGCGGAAAGACCTCCATGAGAAACTTCCTGTGCCCTTCAATCAATCGGTCCACCAATCCACCCACTTCCGGCAGCACAATCACTCGGCGCCACCCCCAGCCTACCGTATCGCCAACCATTTCATCCCGCTGCGCGACAATGGGGATGACACACAATTCAGGGGGAACCGGCTTTGCGGCTGCTTGCGAAATCCTTCGTTCAAACCTTCCTCATTCTCTTCGTTGCCACCATCGCCCACGCGCAAACCGTCGACACTATTGATCCCGCTCTCAAATCCAAGATCGATCGCATCGCCGCCGAGGTGAAGGAGCAGCGCGGATTCCCATCCGCCTCCGTCGCCATCGTTCAGGGCGGCAAAATTGTCTACACCCACGCCTACGGCAACGCCCGCCTCGATCCCAATCTCGCTGCCACGCCCGACATGCGTTACTCCATCGGCTCCATCTCCAAGCAGTTCGCGGCCACTGCGATTCTTCTTCTTCAGGAACAGGGCAAGCTCTCGCTCGATGATCACGTCGGCAAATATGTTTCCGGCCTCACGCGCGGCAACGAAGTCACCATCCGTGAAATCCTCTCCCACACCTCCGGCTACCAGGACTATGCACCCGAGGACTATCCCGTCCAATCGCAACTCGGTCCTGTCACGCCTCGCCAGATTCTCGACACATGGGCCACCAAGCCCCTCGACTTCGATCCCGGCACGCAATGGCAATACTCCAACACCAACTACGTCATCGCCGGGCTCATTATCGAAAAAGTCAGCGGCCAGAGGCTCTTCGACTTCCTTTCCGAACACATCTTCCGCCCCCTCGGCATGAAGAGCGCCTGGAACAGCGACGAAAAGGAATTGACGAAGACCGATGCTGCGCCCTACATGCGCAACGCGCTCGGACCGCTGCGTCCCGTTCCCAACGGAGGCGAAGGCTGGATGTTCGCTGCCGGCGAACTCGCCATGACCGCGCACGACGTGGCCCTCTGGGACATCAGCCTCATGCAGCGCTCCATCCTCAGGCCCGCGAGCTACGACCAGATGTTCACCTCGGTAAAGCTCAAGGACGGCCAGGACACCCATTACGGGCTCGGCGTCGAAGTCACCGTGCGCGACGGCCACCGCTCCATCGAGCACTCGGGCGAGGTCAATGGATTTGTGTCTGACGACGAGGTCCTCATCGATGACGGCGTCGCCGCGGTGGTCCTCACCAATCACATGGGCGGCGGCGCGGAAGAAGTCGCTCAGCTCGCGGCCTCTGCTACCCTCGGTACCAAGCCCTCGCCGGCCGAGGCGCAGGCGATTGCCATCTACCACGGGCTTCAGCAAGGCCACATCGATCGCGCCCTGCTCGCCTCCAACCTCAACGCATATTTCGACGCACAGACACTGGCCGATTATCGCGACAGCCTCGGCCCGCTCGGGGAGCCGCTTACTTTCCGCCAGGAACGCGAATCATTGCGTGGCGGCATGATCTTCCGTGTCTTCCGGATCGTCTATCCCACCCGTCGACTCTCGCTCACCACCTACACCTATCCCGACGGCAAGCTCGAGCAATACCTCGTCGACGCATCTGACTAACACCGTTTGAGGCGCGCCTTCGCACGGATCCGGGCTCGCTCCTTGTGACCGGCGCGCAGCCATTACCGAAGTGCGCGCCGCGTTGCCGATTAATTCCGCGAAACGCGCATACTCGAATCAGACATTCGAAAAGTGGATCGAAACCGGTGATTCTGAAAGTCGGGAAACGATAAAGCGCAGGGCAGGCCACCCCCCCACCCCCCCTTGTTTATTTGTGGTTTTCCACAAAAAATTTGCCTGATTTTCGGCGGTCCAACCCCGACCGATCCAGTCCGGCAGATCCACTTGACGGCTGCATGTCCGTTCACGGCACAGGTACCCCGTCTAACTTGTTAGGGCGCGATCGTCGTTTCATCTTCCAGATTTGGTCTACCCCCAACCGTGCCACGCGAACCCGCCAACTCCACTCGCGGCGCGGCTAACCACTTCTCCCTGTAAACTGAATCTGATCATGTTTGAGAACCTGACAGATAGGCTGCAGCGCGCCTTCAAGACTCTTCGCGGCCAGGGAACCCTCACCGAAGAGAACATGGAGGAGGCGCTGAAAGAGATCCGCGTCGCCCTGCTCGAAGCCGACGTCAATCTCAATGTCGTGCGCGATCTCATCGAGCACATCCGCGCCAAGGCCCTCGGCACCGAAGTCCTCACCGCCCTCTCGCCCTCCGAGCAGGTCATCAAGATCGTGCGCGACGAGCTCATCGAGATCCTCGGCCGCGACACCGCCCGCTTCAAGTTCGCCTCGCAGCCACCCACCGTCATCCTCATGGCTGGCCTCCAGGGCTCCGGCAAAACCACCACCTCGGGCAAGCTCGCCGCCTGGCTCAAAAAAGGCGGCCACCGCCCCATGCTCGTCTCCGTCGACGTCTACCGTCCCGCCGCACGCGAGCAGCTCAAAGTCGTCGCCAAATCCATCGACGCACGCCTCTACGAAGGCGACATGAAAGGCGAGCCCGCCGGCTCCAAGCTCGTCGAACGCCTCGCGCAGGAAGCCCGACGCGAAGCCCGCAACTTCGGTTGCGACACCCTCATCGTCGATACCGCCGGCCGCCTGCACATCGATGAAGACCTGATGCGCGAGATGGAGCAGCTCAAAAAGCTCCTCAGCCCGCAGGAAATCCTCTTTGTCGCCGACGCCATGACCGGCCAGGACGCTGTCAACTCCGCGCAGGACTTCCACACCCGTCTCGGACTCACCGGCGTCGTCCTCACCAAGATGGACGGCGATGCCCGCGGCGGCGCGGCGCTCTCCATCCGCCACGTCACCGGCCAACCCATCAAGTTCATCGGCGTAGGTGAAAAGCCCGACGCCTTCGAGCCTTTCCATCCCGATCGCATCGTCGGCCGCATTCTCGGCATGGGCGACATGATGTCGCTCATCGAGAAGGCCGAGGAGAAACTTGATCGCCGGAAATCCGAGGAGTTTGCCAAAAAGGCTCTGCTGGGCGACGGCTTCACCCTCGACGACTTCCGTGATCAGCTCAAGCAGATCAAAAAGCTCGGCTCGATGGAATCGATTCTGAAGATGATGCCCTCGGTCGGCCCCTTCGCCGGCATGCAGCAGGCCGCCAAGAACGTCGACGAAAAACAATTCGTGCGCCTCGAAGCCATCATCAATTCCATGACAGCGCATGAACGGCGCAATCATGAAATCATCTCCGGCTCGCGCCGCAAACGCATCGCCGCCGGCTCCGGCACTTCCGTGCAGGACGTGAATCAGCTCCTCCGCCAGTACGCCCAGATGAGCAAAGTGTTCAAGCAAATGGGCCGTGGCGGCCTGGCCCGACAGATGATGCGTGGCGGCCTCTCCGGCATGGGCCTCGGCGGAAAACAGAAGTTCGGGCGATGAGGTTTTTGTCAGGACATCGCTGCAAAATCGCGATGCTTTGAAAGGGGCACGACTTCAGTCGTGCCAATCATCGACCCAAAACTGAAGTGTCATCCTGAGCAGAGCGGCTTTCGGGCACCACACAGAATGCAATTCTGTGTGGTCGAGCGACGCGAAGGATCTACTTTTTTGAGCGGAACGGAACAGCCAGACGACGCATCCATGACCCTCCAGGACCAGCTCGACTCCATCACCGCCAACACCCGCCGTCTCGTGCAGCCGGAGCGCCTCGCCGTTGGCGAACGCGCCGTCGAAGAGCTCTTCGCCACCGGCATCGAGGAGAGAATCCTTCCTGTCGGCGCTCTCGCTCCCGAATTCACACTCAAAGATTCGAGCGGCAAGCTGGTCCGCTCCGCCGACCTCCTTGCTCTTGGTCCGCTCGTCATCAAATTCTTTCGCGGCCGCTGGTGTCCTTATTGCTCCACCGAGCTCGAAGCCTGGCGCGACCTCTACGAACGGCTCCGCGAGTCGGGTCTGCTCATGATTGCGATCAGCCCACAGACCCCGCGCCAGTCCGACTTCATGATCGCGCAGCACAGTCTGCCCTTCCCCATCCTTGCGGACGCCGACAATGCTGTCGCTCAACAATTCGGCCTCGTCTACGCCGTCCCCGAGTACTACCGCGACTACTATCTCTCCATCCTCGTCAACATCCCGTTCATCAACGGAGAGAAGTCGTGGCGTCTGCCGCTGCCCGCAACCTATGTCATCGCGCGCGATGGCCGCATCCTCTTCGCTGAGGCCCACGCCGACTTCCGTGTCCGCCCCGAACCTGAAGAAGCCCTCGCAATCGCCTGCGGCCTGTAACCTTTGTTCCCCGAACCCTGATCACTGACAACTGATCACTGTTTACTGACAACTGACAACTGTTTACCGTCCATTCCCGTTCCCTGTCTTTCTGTACTGGCGGTTCAGCACGTCGAGCTGATATTTGCCCTCGGGCGTAGGAACGTCCTTCCGCGCCAGCGCCCGCCACGCCTCCGGCGCTTGCCACGGATCGTAGCCCGCATCTGCCATCAGCTGCAGCGCGATGCGCGCGCACTCCCGATGCACTCTCGCTCGCTGCTCGTAGTTCAAAAGTCCCGCCACCGATTCGCCGGCAATATATCCGGCCGGGAACAGCGCTGGGATCATCGAGACTGCCTCCGCGCCCACGTCCGTCCCCAGCTGCGCCGGCGTCAAAGTCGAGAGCTGCCGCACCAGGTGAAAGGCCACTGCGTCTGCGAGCACCGCGGCCAGCTGCTCGTCGCTCTTGAGCAGTTCCAGCACATTCCTCGGAACAAGGATTAGTCCTTCGTTGCACGCGATCGCCGAACGCACCCTGTCATCCGTCACGGCATAAAACCGAAATGGAATGCGCGACGGCGCGCCCTGCGGCAGCTGCTTCTGGTATTCGGGCAGCACCTTCATGCCGACCCGCCGCACGCGCTCCTGCAACGAGGCATCCGCCGGAACCCGATGCCACCCGCATGGCCCTCCGGAATCGCTCAACCGCACCTTGGTGTGCGCACTCACCAGGTGCCCATCCGCATCCAGCAGGCTCTCCTGCGTAACCGGCTGGTAGTCGGGCTCCCGCTTCATCTTTTTCGGCCCCATGACCGTGAGAACCTTGCGCGAGCCACTCGGATAGAAATGTGCGCTCTGCGCCACCACCGTGCCGCTTTGATCGCGCACACCCTCAAACCGGATCCAGGTGTCCGGCTCAACATCCGCCAGGGTTTTCAGTTTGCCTGCGAAGGTGATCGGCGTGGCGGGATTCGTCGCCATGCGAATCCTGTATCCATCCGCCTCAAATACAGGATTCTCCCCAGCCGAATCCACCTTGATGATCACCGCAACGCCGGTGATCTTCTGATCGCGATTCGGCACGCCGGCTTTGGAAGCGGCGACACCGGCACCCGCGGCGCCGGATGGAGAGGTCTCCTGCGCCTGTGCCCGAAATGCAATCACACCGAACGTCAGTACAAACACGCAAATGCCGCACCGCCACACCCCGCTCCGATTAGCCACCCGCGCTCCTGTGCTGCTGTTGGCCGCAGTATAGAGGATGTTTTGGGAATTCGGTTCTCTATTGCTTCAGCAACTGCTCGGCCCGCTCGATCGAAACGCCCCGTAGCAGGAACACCTTGCTCCGCGACATTGCCCCGCTCACGATTTCAATCCTCGATTTCGGCACGCCGATCAGGTCAGCCAGAAACGCGATCAACACCTCGTTCGCCCGGCCCTCCACCGGCGGAGCCTGCACCGCAATCTTCAGCTGCGTGCTCGCACCCTCGCCGTAGACGCCCACAATTGTGGTCTTCTTCGCGCCTGGCTGCGCACGCACCGCCAGCATCACCCCGTTCTCCACCGCGCGAAGCATCATCCCTGCTCAATCTCTTGGACCGTTATACGGAGCACGCTTCCCAAACAGCGCCGTCCCGATCCGGATCCGCGTCGCGCCTTCTTCAATCGCCACCGCAAAGTCGCCGCTCATCCCCATCGAGAGTACGTCGAAATTGAGCTTCGGATGTTCGGCCGCCCACCTGTCCCGCCACTGACGCAGGCCTCGAAAGCACGCCCGCGTCACATCTTCCACCGCGCCCCACGGCGCAATCGTCATCAGGCCGCGGCACTCAAGCGAGTGAAAGCCCGAAAGCGCTTCCAGCAATCGCCTCGCCTCATCCGACTCCGGATCCACGCCTTCTTTCGTTTCCTCGGAGCTCAGCTTCACCTCGATCAGCACTGGCAGTTGCTTGCCGCGCGCGGCCGCCGCATCGTTGAGCCGCTCGGCAATGCGCAGCGAATCCACCGATTCGAAGCCATCAAACAGCTCCGCTGCCTTCGCCGCCTTGTTCGATTGCAAATGCCCGATCAGGTGAACCCGGGGCCGGGCCAATCCGGCACTCGACCAAAGCTGAGCGGCATGCGATGCTTTCGCCGCAAATTCCTGCACGCGGTTCTCGCCGAACAGCGTCAGTCCCAGCCCCGCGGCCTCGGCGATCGTCTCCGCCGGATACGTCTTCGAGACCGCCATCAGTTCAATCTCTTCGCGCCTGCGCCCCGCCCGGCGGCAGGCCGCTGCGATCGCCTCTTCCAGCTTTGCCAGGTTCTCAGCCAGCGCAGTCATGGCTCACCGTATGCAGCGCGGCCTCGCCTCACCGCCCATGCTCTTCGAGATACTTCTCCGTCTCCAGAGCCGCCATGCATCCCGACCCGGCCGCCGTAATCGCCTGGCGGTAGCGCCGGTCCTGCACATCGCCGCACGCATACACTCCCGGAACAACCGCGCCGCGGTGCGTCGTGAACACGTTGTTCTGCGTCTTGATGTATCCCTCATCATCCAGGTCAAGCTGCCCGGTGAACATCTTGGCGTTCGGCTCATGACCGATCCCCAAAAAAAGCCCGTCCACAGCCAGCGTGCTGGTCATTCCATTGGTCACATCGCGCAGGCGCAGGCCTTTCAGCTCCTTCTCTTCCACGCCCAGCACTTCATCCACCACTGTGTTTGTTCGCAGCTCGATGTTGGGATGCGCCGCCGCCCGTTCCAGCATGATCTTCGACGCGCGAAATGCATCCCGCCGGTGCAGCAGCGTCACCTTCGTCGCAAAGCGCGTCAGGAACAGCGCCTCCTCCATCGCCGAGTCGCCGCCGCCCACCACCGCAATCGGTTTTCCGCGGAAGAAAAAACCATCGCACGTCGCGCAGCTAGAAACACCATGCCCGATCAGCGCCTGCTCGCTCTCGAGCCCCAGCCACCGCGCGCTGGCGCCTGAAGCCACAATGATCGTGCGCGTCAGAATCTCTCCAGCCGAGGTCTGCAGCCGGTAGGGATGGACCTTCAGATCGACGCTGTTCAGGTGGGCCAGTTGAAACGTCGCGCCAAACCGGGCCGACTGCTTCTTCATGTTGTCGATCAGTTCCGGTCCCTGGATCCCCTCGGGCCAGCCAGGAAAGTTCTCCACCAGCGTGGTGATCGAGAGCTGCCCGCCTGGCTCATGACCCTCCAGCACCAGCGGTTTCAGCCCGGCGCGCGCGGTGTAAATGGCTGCCGTCAATCCGGCGCAGCCGGAGCCCAGAATCACAGTGTCGCGAGTTTCTGTCATCGTTTACCTGTCTCGATTGTAGATGCACACATCCTGCATGGGGGTTCAAGCCAGAGGTTCGCGCAGCACCGCCGGCCGTCCCGCCGCCAGCTTCACCACCAGTTCGCCGAACAGCGTATTGGCCCACGCGAACCACGAGCGGGTGAAGTTCGCAGGATTATCCTTCTCAAACGACTCGTGCATGAAGCCCGTTGCCGCCGTCGTGTCGCGCAGCCATCGCAAGCACTGCCGAATCTCCCCGTCATCCGTTGATGTCAGCGCGCGCAGCGTGATCCCCATGGGCCAGATCATGTTCAGCCCGATGTGTGGCCCGCCGGTCCCGTCAGCGGCTGTCCCTTTGAAGAAGTAAGGATTCGACTCGCTGAGCACAAAAGCCCGCGTCCTCTTGTAGAGCGGATCGTCCGTTTTGCAGCACTCCAGGTAGGGCAAACTCAGCAATCCCGGTGCATTCGCATCATCCATCTTGAGCGCGTTGCCATATCCGTCCACTTCGTAGGCCCAGATCTCGCCCTTGTCTCCATTGTGTGTCTTGCCGTATTGCGCCAGCGCCTGCTCCACCTCACCCGCCAAATCGCTCGCCTCGGCAGCCAGCTTCGCATCATCCAACACCTTCGTCGCCAGTTCACTCACCCGATGCAGCGTCACCACGGCAAACAGATTGGCCGGCACAAACAGCGGATAAATGCATGCATCGTCCGATGGTCTGAACATCGAAAAGATCATTCCCACCGGCCGCGCGGGATTTCCGAATCCGCTCAGCGGCACCGTGTCATACGGAACCGCCGATTCCCGCTCAAAGGAATACGGCCCCGGTCCCTCCTTGCGCTGCTGCGCGCGAAACGTCCTCACCACCGTCCATGCTGCTTCCTTCCAGGTGGCATCAAATGGCTTTGTGTCGCCCGTCTGTTTCCAGTACCCGTGCGCCAGCCGGATCGGGTAGCACAGTGAATCCACTTCCCACTTCCGCTCGCCCACGCCTGGGTGATGCTCCGTCTTGTCGTGTACCGCCCAGCTCAGCGGAGCGTCATTTACATCGCGCATGAAAGCGTTCGCGTACGGATCGAGCAGGATCATCCGAGCCTGCCGCCGGATCAGCCCTTCCAGCAGTTCCCGCAGCCGTGCGTCCTCCTTCGCCAACGGCAAATACGGCCAAACCTGCGCCGAAGAGTCGCGCAGCCACATCGCATCGATATCGCCTGTCACAACGTAGCTGTCCGGCTTGCCTTCAAAAGTGCCCGTGAAAACCGTCGTGTCCAGCGTATTTGGAAAGCAATTCTCGAAAATGGTCGCCAGCGCAGGATCTCCGATCTGGCTCTGCACCCGCGGAATCAGCGCCTCGACAGCTTCGCTCGTAAAATGCCGCTTGCTCTTCGGCGGACGCGCGTGCGGCAACTCCTCAGCGAAGAGCTTCACCGCTCCCCATCCCCCCTGCGCGAACGCCCACGCCGCGCCCGCTCCCTTCAACATCTCGCGCCGATTTACACTTGCCATGCCCGACTTCCCCATCATTCTTGTTCAGGCAATTCGCGCCGGCTTCCCGCGTCAACCGGCAGCGCTGCCTGCCGATGACATTCTAGCGGGACACACCGTCCTTGGCATGTGAGCAACGGCCTAAATGAACCTGAACGAAGCGGCGCGGTTGCTCCAATGCGCGCGAGCACTTCGCGCATCGGCTCAGCCAAGCGTTCGGTGCTCGTTTGTGTTTTTATGAGGAGATCAGGCGCTCCGCGACTAAGGACCGGCCGGGTTGAACTACGTTCTTAGGAAACTCCAACCGTCTGCGCCTCGCGATCGGCGATCCGCGCAGAAGTCTTCGCAGCAGCTGCCTTCGATTTAACGCTGCTCTTCACGCGCAGGTTGTCGAGCGCATAGTCGATGTAGCGTGGCTCGTAGTGCGAGGTCTGTCCCATGAAGCGGCAGGTCGCCACCACCTGGTCGACAATAAATCGCGGCTGATAAGCCGCAAAATCCATCTGCTTTTCATGGGTCAGCTTGTACACAACGTAGTCAAACACTTCGTCGCGCATCTCCATGCCCTGCTTTTCGCTTTCCTGCTTGAAAATGCGCTTGAAGTTCTGCAGATTTGGCGATCCCACCTCGATCTTGTAGGGCAGCCGGCGCAAGAACGCCGGGTCCATCAGGTCTTCCGGCTCCAGGTTTGTTGAGAAGATAATCAGTTCTTCAAATGGAATGCTGAAGCTTTTGCCCGTGTGCAGCTTCAGAAAATCAATGCGGCTTTCCAGCGGCACAATCCAGCGGTTCAGCAGGTTCGTGGGACTTACCAGCTGGCGTCCGAAGTCATCGATGATGAAACACCCGCCCAGCGCCTTCACATGCAGCGGCGCCTCATAGTAGTGGCCCGTTTCGTCATACCGGAGATCGAGCATTTCCAGCGTCAGTTCGCCGCCTGTCACCACAAACGGCCGTTTGCAAGGCACCCAGCGCGCATCGTAGTCCTCGCGCCGCACCACCGAAAAAGCGGCGTCATCATTCACATCCGTCGGGTTGAGTGGGTGATGGATGCTCGGATCGTGCACGCGGATAATCTGGCCTTCGACCACCACCGCATACGGAACGTAGATCACATCGTGAAAGATGCTCGTGATGCGCATCGCCGTCGATGTCTTCCCGTTCCCCGGCGGCCCGTACAGCAGAATTGCTCGCCCTGAGTTCAGCGCCGGTCCAACCTGCTCGATCAGGCTGTCCTCGAACGTCAGGTCACTCAATCCCTTTTTCAAGCGCTCCACGGTGATCAGCTCGTTGGTCAGCTTCTGCAAGCTGACTTGGTCATTGAATTCCTCCAGCGTCACTGGTGCCGGCCCCGTGTAATGCAGACGCGCCAGCGCATCCAGCGTCCAGCTCCGGCCCGTTTCGGTAAACGTGTAGCTTAGATCGATAGGATTGTCGGCGTAGCGCGAACCCAGGTTCTGCAGCAATTGGCGGTTCACCGCCATCTGCACCAGCTCAAGGACGATGTGATAGGGCAGCTTGATCGCGTCAATGAACTGTCTCGTCGTTTCGAGCCGGTCGCGATAGATGAGCTTCAGCAGCAGTCCCATCAGGTCGACTTCATCGATCCCGATCGCCTTGATGTCGGCTGGCTCCCGCGGAATCCGGTGCAGAAACCCATCCAGCCGTTCCTGGGTAATGGCCCCGATCGCCACCAGGTTATCGCCGAGCCGGCCGCCCTTTTCCGTCAGCCGCGCAAGCGCCTTGGCGACGTCTTCCTCCGTGACGAGCTTCGCCCGGATCAGCAAATCACCCATGCGCAAACGAGTAGCGATGACGTCCTCCTTCAGGCAGTTCGACGGGGCCCTGTGCACTGACTGCAAAATCGACCGCGCTTCCGGTCAGAAGTAACATCTATTTTCGCGATTCCGGGGTCAGTTAACTACTGATTCTACCGGAGAATAGAATCTTTGCAGGAACTTAAGTAACTCAACATCGCGGGGTTGGCTTCAATCGCCAACGAAAGTTCGCCTTCATAGCTTTGCCGCGCTGCACCGGAAGAAAAAGTACGTGCGCTCAGGCTTTCTTCATGAGCGGTCTCTCAGAAAGATGAATCCCAAATGGACCATGATCTGCACCGGCTCAAACCGGAGCCTTTCGTCCGTGTTTCGTTCGTTCAACTCCCTTCTGCTGGGCTCGTCAGTGTCCGTGTTGCTACTCGCGCCGCAACCGCTCCCAGCCGGCGGACCCAAGTTTATCGCCGGGGTCACTTACTTCAATCCAGCCGTTGTCGGTCAGCCGGTCCATTGGGCCGGCGGAGTCGTCAACTACTACGTCGACCGGGGTCCGCTCAACAGCCAGGTGAATCACCAGCAGGCCACCGCGATGGTCGACGCGGCGGCTTCGCTCTGGAGCGTCGTCCCGACAGCCGCGATCACGCTTACTGACGCAGGCACACTCAATGAAGACGTCAGCGCCTCCAATGTCGTTGCCGGCACTGGTGTCTTCGCCCAACCATCTGACATCGCCCCATCCGCCCTCAATGATCCCCTCGGCATCATCTACGATGCCGACGGTTCGGTGATCAACGCGCTCTTTGGCGCGGGCGAAAGCGATCCATCGAGTTGCCAGAACAACGGCGTGCTCGTCTGGCTCGACAACATTCAGCCCGATGCCACCATCGCCCACGCCATTATCCTCCTCAATGGTCTCTGTGCCGGGACCTCAAACCAGCTCATCATGATGAGCTTCGAACTGGAGCGCGCATTCGGCCGCGTGCTCGGCCTCGACTACGCCCAGGTCAATCCGGGTGCACTCACCAATGGCGAATTCAATGGAACTCTCAGCTGGCCCGTGATGCAACCGATGAGCGGCGTGTGCGGCAACTCCGGCGGAAACTGCATTCCCAATCCCGGCGCTCTTCGTTACGACGATATCGCTGCGCTCAATCGTATCTATCCCGTCACGGCTGCGAACCTCGCCGCCTTTCCCGGCAAAATGCTCACCGCGCCCAATACTGTCTCGATTCAGGGCACGCTCGCGTTCAGCGACGGCACCGGCATGCAAGGAGTAAATGTTGTAGCCCGGCCGCTCGATGCCAATGGCAATCCGCTTTACCAGTACACCGTCACCTTCGTTTCGGGTGCCTATTTCAATGGCAAGCACGGCAATCCGGTCACCGGTTTCGTCGATGCAAATGGCACGCCACTGACCCAATGGGGCTCGAATGATCCCTCGCTTCAGGGCTTTTTTGATCTCCGCTTCATGCCTTTGCCTCCCGGCATGACGAGCGCCAACTATCAAGTCGCCTTCGAGCCCATCAACCCGCTCTACATCCACTCGAATTCCGTCGGGCCTTACATCGACGGCTCGCCTGCGCCCTCCGGCACCATGCCGACGATCTCCGTTCCAAACCTTGATGAAGGTTCCTCGCAAACGCTCTCTGTCGCCGTCCCCGATTCCACTTCTGACGGTATTCCCGATGCCATCGGAACCGAGGCTGATCCGCGCATGCTTCCCGGCAGCGGTCAGTGGGTCGGGAGACTGAGCCAGATCGGCCAGACCGACTGGTTTTCCTTTCCCATACGCGCGGGCCATTCCTTCACTCTGGTGACGCAGGCACTCAATGAACAGGGCGAGCCTACCGAAAACAAGGCCCTCCCCGCGCTCGGCGTGTGGGATGCCTTCGACCCCATCGGCTCTCCAGCCGTCGGCTGGGTTCCCGCCCTCAATGGCTGGGCTACCGGAGAAACCTGGCTCAATGTTGCGACCTCATCCAACGACGTGGTCCGCATTGGCGTCACCGACATGCGTGGCGACGGCCGCCCGGACTATACCTACACCGGCTGGGTTCTCTACGCCGACACTGTCTCCCCCTCGCACTTGCCGGTTTCCGGCGGTCCGATCGTCATTCGCGGAACCGGTTTTCATCCGGCCGACACTGTCAACGTCAACGGAATGCCCGCAGTCATCACCAGCATTTCGCCCACCGAAATCACCGCGATCGCGCCCCCCGCATCGCCCGGCGTGACCGGCTCGGTCGATCTCGAAGTAGACGATTCGCCCGTGTTCTACGCGTCTTCGATCATTTCCGGCGCCATCAGCTACGACGCCGCCAGCAGCGATGCTCTCCATCTGGTGACCGCACCCGCCAGTACCGTCCCCATTGGCGTGCCGCTTCCATTTACCGTCACCGCTCTTCAGCCTGATCTCGCCGCGGCATCCGGTGTCACCGTCACCTATACAGTTACGAGCGGCACTGCCACCCTCGGTTGCGGCTCCAGTGCCTGCTCCGTCCTGGCATCTGGCGACGGCGTCGCATCGATGACGATCACCGCCACCACTTCCGCCCCCACTGTCGTCACCGCCTCGCTCACCAACGGCGCGTCCCTTCAGTCGCATTTCACCGGCGGTTCAGCTCCCGTCCTTAACGCGCTCACGCCATTCGTTTCCCTCGCCGCCGGAGCCACCATCACCTGGCCCGTGCAGGCTCTCGTCCTCAACAACGGCACCCCGATGAGCGGCCAGTCCGTTGTGTGGCGGGCGGCATCCAGCATCTCAGTGCAGGGGCCTGCCGCGATCGCCAAGGCGAACGGCATCGCCACACAACTTCTCACGATCGGTCCGCTCTCCGAAGGCCAGCAATCCACCTCCGTTGCCTGCGTGAACGGCACCACGAATTGCGCCAACTTCACTGTGATGGGAGCCCGCCCCGAGTACGCCTCGCTCGCACCCGTCTCCGGAACCGCACAATCACTTTCGCTCTCCGCCACGCCCGGCCAGATCGTTCTTCGCCTGCGCGATATGGACGGCAACCCCATGGCGGGCGGCATGGTCGCCTTCTATCAGTCCCTCTACGCCTGGGCTCCCCGGTGCTCTCCTCACGGACGCTGCGCGTCAACCCAACTGCTCGCTACCCAAATATCCACAGCAACCTCCTCGATCGATGGCACCGTCGTTTTTACGCCCGCTTCCCTGCCCGGCGTCGCCACCGACCTCATCGGAAGCGCCACGACGGGCAACTCCAGCGCTGTCCCGATTTCCATCGAACAGCATCCCTGAGCGATCGCGCAGTCTCGCACCAAATCACCTGCTTCCCCAAGCCCCCTTCCCGCATCCATTGGAGTGGGTGAGAACGTTATGAGCGCAGCTTCCCCCCAACTCGTTGCTGCTGGACCGCGTAAGCCCCGCGTCATCATCATCGGCGGTGGTTTCGGAGGGCTGCATGCCGCGCGTGCCTTGGCTCACCTTCCCGTTGCCGTGACGGTCATCGATCGCCGCAACCACCATCTCTTTCAACCGCTGCTTTACCAGGTCGCGCTTGCGGTGCTGTCTCCTGCCGATATCGCCCAACCCATACGCGGCATCCTTCGCCACCAGACCAACACAGAAGTTTTGATGGACGAGGTCACTGGAATCGATGTGTCGGGCCGCCGCGTCACCCTCGCTTCCGGAACCAAGCTCGGCTACGACTACCTCGTTGTTGCCACCGGTGCCACACATTCCTATTTTGGCCACGACAACTGGGCGCCGCTTGCACCCGGTCTCAAATCCATTGAAGACGCGCTCGAGATTCGCCGACGGGTCCTGCTCGCCTTTGAGCTTGCCGAGCGCCAGATGGAAGAACATGGCTGGCATCCGCCGCTCAATTTTGTCGTCATCGGCGGCGGCCCCACTGGCGTAGAGCTTGCCGGCGCTATCCGCGACATCTCGCAGGTCCTCATGCAGAGCGACTTCCGCCACATCGATCCGGGGAAGGCACGCGTTCTCCTCCTCGACGCAGGCCCGCGCGTGCTCGCCGCGTATCCGCCCGACTTGTCCGAGAAAGCTGAGCAAGAACTGACCAAACTCGGCGTCGAAGTTCATACCCGCTCAAACGTGACGGGCGTCGGGCCGGGATGGGTCGAAACCAATGGAGAGCGTATCGATGCCGCCGTCACCCTTTGGGCGGCTGGGGTCCAGGCATCTCCGCTTGGCCGCATGCTCGGCGCCCCGCTCGACAAGCGGGGATGTGTCCTGGTCGACGAGCACCTCAACCCGCAAGGTCTCTCAGACGTCTTCGTGCTCGGCGATCTCGCGCATTTCGAGCAGGACGGCCATCAGGTGCCCGGTGTGGCTCAGCCCGCAATGCAGATGGGTGATCACATCGGCAAGCTGATTGGCTCCGATCTGGCCCACAAACCCCGGCCTCCATTCCGCTACTTCGATAAAGGAGACATGGCCACCATCGGGCGCCTGGCCGCCGTTGCCAAAGTGGAGTGGCCGTTCAAGGCGCACCTCAGCGGCCTGCCGGCATGGGTCACCTGGCTTTCCGTCCATATCTTTTTCCTCATCGGTTTTCGCAACCGGCTTTCCGTCTTTGCGGCGTGGATCTGGACCTACTTCACTTACTCGCGAGCTGCTCGCCTGATCACCGGCGATCAGCATCTGCCCGGCTGGCAGGATCAGGTGATGGCCGGACCCAACCGCGAAGGTGTGGTGCAGACAGACAAGGCTGCGTCGAGCCGCTGACTCCGTCTTGTAAACTGAGAAAGCAATGCTCGACATGGGATTTGTCCGCGCCAACCTGGAGTTGGTAGAAAACAAGCTGCGTGCCCGGGGCGCCGACCCTAACTCACTCCTCGGGGATTTCCGCGGTCTCGATCGCAGCCGACGTAGCGCCATCACGCAAGCCGAACAACTCAAAGCCCTGCGCAATGAGCTCAGCCAGCAAGTTGGGGCGCGCAGGCGGGCCGGTGAAGAAGCCGGCGCGCTGATGGAAGAGACCCGCGCCCTGAAGGTTCGTCTCGACGATCTCGACAGGACCGCCGCCGAGCTCGATGACCAGATGCGCCTGGCTCTCGCCCGCATTCCAAATCTCACCCGCGACGAGGTTCCCACCGGCACATCCGAAGCCGACAACGTCGTCGTCAAAACCTGGGGTCAGCTGCGCCACTTCGATTTCGCTCCCAAGCCGCATTGGGAACTCGGCGAACAACTCGGCATCCTCGATCTCGAGCGCGCCGCCAAACTAAGCGGAGCGCGTTTCGCCGTCTACATGGGGGCGGGCGCGCGCCTTGAACGCGCCCTCATCAGCTTCATGCTCGACCTGCACACGCAAAAGCATGGCTATACCGAAGTGCTTCCGCCCTTCATGGTCAACAGCAAGTCCCTCTTCGGCACCGGCCAACTGCCCAAGTTCGCCGAAGATCTGTTTCGCTGCTCTGACGCCGATGCCGACGCGGTGAGCCGAGGCGATTTCAAGGACAACGACCACTGGCTCATTCCCACCGCCGAAGTCCCCGTCACCAATCTCTACCGAGACGAGATTCTCGAAGAAGCGCGCCTGCCCGTCTCGCTCACAGCCTATACACCCTGCTTCCGCGCGGAGGCCGGCGCGGCCGGCAAAGACACGCGCGGCATCATCCGCCAGCACCAGTTTCAAAAGGTCGAGCTAGTCAAGTTCACGAGGCCCGAAGAATCAGACGCCGAACACGAACGCCTCACTCGCGATGCGGAAGAGGTTCTCGAGGCTCTCGAACTTCCCTATCGGCGCGTTTTGCTCTGCACTGCCGACACCGGCTTTTCATCCGCGAAGACCTTCGACCTCGAAGTGTGGCTCCCTGGCCAGCAGCTCTATCGCGAAATCTCTTCCTGCTCCAATTTCGAAGCATTTCAGGCCCGTCGCGCAAACATTCGTTTCAAGGCTGCAGCAAAGGGCAAAAACGAATTTGTCCACACGCTCAATGGCAGCGGACTCGCCGTCGGCCGCACCTGGCTGGCCATCCTTGAGAACTACCAGCAGGCGGATGGCTCCGTCCTGATCCCTCCGGCGCTCAAGCCTTACATGGGTGGCTTGGACTGCATCAACCGGGTGGCGCAATGAAAGACAATATCCTTAAGAGCTACTTCTACTGGACCTATCCGCGTGGCAACGTGCACTACGACGTAATGGTGACGCTGATCCTGCTCTTCATCTTTGTCACGCCCTGGATTTGGGATTACGGCGACAAACCTTCGCGCACGCCTGCCCCGCAGCATCCCATCCAGGTGGTCGGCAACGATGGGCACGGAGTCATCATCTCTGTCCAGGCCTCCGATGTGGTGATTCCCCCCGGCGCCTCTGACAAGGATGTCAAGTCCGCTCTGCGCAAGGCCATCGAGCCCATCACCGGCGATGCGGTCTTCGTCGAGCGCTGGGAGACTGCAAACGACGCGCAGGGTCACCTCGTCTGGCGAATCTGGGCCCATCGGTAAACCGGCGATCCGTCTTTCGCGTCATTGCATCCAATGGGATCAAGGAAGTTTATGCTCAGGAAACGCAGTCATCTCGTTGCCGCACTCCTTGCAGTTGGGCTTCTCTTTGGCCCGCGGCTCTTCGCTGACGATCTTCAGTCTGTCCTCCACCAGCTTGATGTCTCCGCTGCAAATTTTCGCTCCGCCTCGGCTGACTTCGAATTCGACGCAGTGATAACCGACCCCGTTCCTGACACCGACGTGCAGAAAGGTGTCGCTTACTTCGAACACGCGGGTAACACTTTCCGCATGGCCGGGCACATTAATGATGTCAACGGCAAGTCGGTGCCCAAGGTCTACATGTATTCGAACGGAGCGGTAGAACTATACGAGCCCATGATCAATCAGGTCACGCGGTTCAAAAAGGCGTCCCAGTTCGAGGGGTACGCGATGCTCGGCTTTGGCGCCAGCGGAAAAGAGCTAGAGGAAAAATGGAACATCACCTATGACGGCCCTGAAACCATCGACTCCGTCAAGACCGATAAGCTCGAACTTGTCGCTAAAGATCCCGCGGTGCGCAAAACGTTTTCCAAAATTACTATCTGGGTCGATCCGCAACGCAACGTCAGCGTGAAGCAAGTCTTCGATGAAGGCGAGGGGCAATCGCGCACCTGCCATTATTTCAATTTCAAAGTCAACCAGTCGCTTCCCGGCGATGCCTTCAAGTTGAAGACCAACAACAAGACCCAAATCGTCGACCGCTAGACAGATGCTCCAACCTGACTCCGTCGCGCCCAGATTCTCGCGATCGCTACGCCGCCCAGCGCGCAGAGCATCGGAAAGCACTCAAGCGTGTAGCGCGCTTCGGGAGCTCCGATCGTCAGCAGCATCGCGCTGCGCAGCAGCATGTAGAGCAGCAACCACGGCCACATCTTTGGTTTCAGGCACAAGCCCGCAATCCCCAGCAGAATGTAGAGCGCGTTCAACGCCGCATAAAACCAGCTGAACCGCGTTTCCGCGTAATGGTGCCCGTACACCCACCAATCAAGATCGATCGGCAAATTCTCTACGCGCGGCCGCAGCCACATGTCCATCACGCGACCAAGCGGCAGCAGAACATAGTATCGCAGCGGGCGCGCCGCGATCCGTTCCTGCGCCAGCCGCGCAAACTTCGCATCGATTTCAGGCGTCAGGTTGAATCCATGGTCGTCATACTCCGCAAAGATCTTCGCGGTGCTCTCCCTCTGCTGCGTCGAATCGAACGCACGCTCCGGTAGTGCTTGGATGTCCAGTTCATCCCCGGGCACATTCCAATACACCTGATAGGTCGATACAAAATCGAGACACCACGTTTTTACCCACCGCTCCCATCCTGGATATGTGGGGTCTCCCGGATCGGTCGCCGACGCGGGCACGAGGGGTTCGAATATGTGAAATACCTTCCAGTTCCTCCATGTCCAGGCCGCAAATGGAACAACCGCCAGAACAAGGGACACGATCGCGATGCGCAACACCCGCTTGCGCGCACCTTCGGCCACTCGCCGCAATCCCACAAACAGCGTCGGAGCCAGCGCAATCGCAACCAGCGGGCCGTCGGGTCGCAGCAGTGCCGCAAAAGCTATCGCAAACGTGAACCACAGCGCCATGCCCCACCCCGGCTTTACCCGGAAACGCGCCGCCGACCAAAGCGCTAGCGACAGCGAAAACAGGGTAAGTCCCTCCGTTAGCGGAGTTGCATCATAAATCGCCGTAAAAGGACACAGGGCAGCCAGCCAGAGTGCGCCTTGAGCCGCGCTCGTTTCCCTTCCCTTTGGCGCAATCCGCCGTGCAAAATCAGCCAGCAACAGGCAACCGGCCAGCGCCACCACAATCTGGACCCACGACACGGCGCCATAGTTGTCAACCCCAAAAACCTTGAAGCACGCCGCCAGGAAAAACGGATATCCAGGCAGCCGGATCAGCGTCGGAAACGTCTGCCCCGAGCCCAAGGTCAGCGCATAGCGCCCATGCAGCAGCAGATTCTTCGCAATACCCCCGTAGACCAGTGTGTCCCCGTTAGCTTGAAAGAACTTCCCCAGCATCCAAGCCCGCAGCACCCCACCCGCCGCAAGTGCCGCTCCAGTGGACAATTTCTCGGCCAGCCCCGCCGTCCTGCTACCCGGGGCATTCAATTGACTCTCTGCTGCAGCTTCCATACGATTTGTACTGTATAGCCTGAGGCCTGCCTAATTGCCGGGGCAGCTGCGGAGGGAACCGTTTTGCCACATTTCAACTGCAAATCCTGACGGTTTCCACGAACGTCGCGCACCTGCGAAGCAAGAGAAGTACTCATTCATGCCTGATAGACAGATATTCTTCGATCCTCAGCGAAAGCGCTGGAAGCGCCTGCGCCGCGTCTTCGATATCAGCGCCGTCGTCTTTACTCTTGTTCTGGCCGGCTTCATCTTCAACGTGATGCGCACGCAGCGGCTTCCCGAGTTGCTTGCGCCCACGCCCCACCACAATTACAAGGCCTTGCGCGATCACAATATCCAAACGCGCAACGCCAAGACACTCCGCGCGCCGCACCGCAAAACCGCGCGCAGACCTTCTGAAATACCCTTCAACACCGGCGAAGGTTTGCGCTTCGCTTACTACGCGCCCGACGATCCAGCCAGCTTCTCATCGCTCAAGGCTCACGTCCACCAGATCGACATGATCTTCCCCCAATGGCTGCATGTCACCGCGCCCCAGGGAACCTTGACGGCCGTCACCAGTGATAACATCCGCGATTATCCCATCGTGGAAAACGGGGTGGTGCACGATCCGGATGAACTCAACAAGGTCAAGCGCGTTATCCAGCAGGCGCACCAGGACACTGAAATCTTCCCCCATCTCAACAATTACAACGTCCACACGCAAAGCTGGGACGCGGGCGTCGGCGATCTACTGAAAGACCCCGAAAAGAGCGCGGCGCTGCGCGAACAGATTGTCCGTTTTCTCACTGCGATCCCCGCCTATCGAGGTCTTTCGCTCGACATTGAAAGCCTCAATGCCGACGCTGATCCGGCATACCTCGATTTCATCCGCCAGCTCTATTCCGACCTCCATCCGCTCAACCTGCGCCTCTACGTTGCCGCGGCCGCCGCCACCCCCGATAACGACCTGAAGCAGATCGCCTCCAACTCCGATGGCATTGTGCTCATGAACTACGACCAGCACGAGCTCACCAGCGATCCCGGTCCCATCGCCGCCCAGGATTGGTTTCTGAACAATCTTCGTCGCGCCATGAAGGACGTCCCGATCCAGAAGCTCATCTGCGCCGTCGGCAATTACGGCTACGACTGGACCCTGTCCATCCCTCCCGCGCCCAAGAGGGGACACGCGGCGCAAAAACCCCAGGTCCTCGACACCGAAGATTTGTCGGTGTCCGACGCATGGCAGCGAGCCGCCGACGCCGATGCCGACCTTGACCTCGACTACAACACCCTGAATCCTCACTTCGAATACATCGACGAGGATTCAAACCAGCGCCACGTCGTTTGGTTCCTCGACGGAGTCACCCTCCTCGACGAAATGCGCGGCGCGCGCGATCTGGGCATGCAGACCTTCGCGTTATTCCGTCTCGGATCCGAAGACAGCGCGATGTGGAATGTCTGGGACAAACCAAACAATCCCGAATCGCTCAATGAGCTCGGCTCCATGCAACCCGGGCACGACGTAAACGTCGAGGGCGCCGGCGATATCATCCGCGTGACCGGCTCACCGCAGCCGGGCAAGCGCACGCTCCTCATCGATAGCGACGAGCCGGATCCGCACAAAAAGCTCATCATTGACGAGCACATGGATGTGTACCCGCATTCCTACACGGTGCAGTATTACGGCTACCATCCCAACGAAGTTGCGCTATCGTTCGATGACGGTCCCGACCCCCACTGGACTCCCAGAATTCTCGACATCCTTGAGCAAAAGCACTGCACCGGCACTTTCCTGATCATCGGCGAGGAGGCACTCGAAAACGTCGGCCTTATCCGGCGCGAAGTGCGCGATGGCGATGAGATCGGCAACCACACCTATACGCATCCCGATATCAGCGAAATTCCACTCGCCCGTCTCGATCTTGAAATCAAGCTTACCGAGCGGCTATTCGCCAGCAAACTCGGCGTCCAGCCCCTCTACTTTCGGCCGCCCTACGACATCGACGAAGAGCCCGACACCGACGACCAGGCAGCACCCATCGTTCACATCCAGCAGGACGGCTTCACCATCATCGGCAACAAGATCGACACCAACGACTGGGATGAGCGGATTCACAAAACGCCACAGGAAATCACGCAATCGGTCCTCGATCAGCTGACGCACAATAAAAACAAGCCCCAGTTCCAAGGCTCGATCATCCTGCTGCACGATGGCGGCGGAAACCGCCTCGCCACCGTGGCCGCACTGCCGTTCCTGATTGACGCGCTCCGCGCCCATGGCTATACCATCGTTCCCGTCTCGCATCTGATGGGCAAGACAACCGCCGAGGTGATGCCGCGTCTCACCTTCTGGCAAGCCGTGCGAGCACTCCCCGACTCCGTCGCGTTCTCCACGCTCGCCATCATCGGCCAGTTCATCGTTCTCGTCTTCTTTCTCGGTGACGTCCTCATGAGCGCGCGCCTGATTCTGGTCGGAATCTTCGCCGTCATCGATCGCCTGCGCCGCCCTCACCGCCCCGCATCTTCAGGATTCAATCCACCCATCGCCGTGCTCATTCCGGCCTACAACGAAGAGAAGGTCATCGTCCGCACCATTCGCTCGGTGCTCCACTCCGATTATGAGAATCTTCGCGTCGTCGTCATCGACGATGGCTCGACCGACGACACCTTCGAAATCGCGCGCGAAGCCTACAAGCGCGAGATCGCCGCCGGCCGGGTGCGCATCCTCACCAAGCCCAACGGAGGCAAGGCCGCCGCGCTCAACTTCGCGCTTAATCAGATTGAAGAGGAGTTCTACGTCGGTATCGACGCGGACACAGTCATCGCCGGCGACGCCATTACCAAGCTCCTTCCCCATTTCGAAGATCCCACCGTCGGCGCTGTTGCCGGCAATGCCAAGGTGGGCAACCGCATCAATCTCTGGACCCGCTGGCAGGCACTCGAATACATCACCAGCCAGAACTTCGAACGCCGCGCCCTCGACCTCTTCCACGTCGTCACGGTCGTTCCGGGAGCCATCGGCGCGTGGCGTACCGCCCCAGTCAAGAAAGCCGGAGGATACCCCCTCAACACCGTCGCCGAAGACGCCGACTTAACCATGAACCTGCTCGAGCAGCAGTTCAAGGTCATCTACGAGGACCGCGCCCTTGCGTTCACTGAGGCGCCGCATGATGCCCGTGGCCTCATGCGCCAGCGCTTCCGCTGGTCCTTCGGCATCCTCCAATCCGTCTGGAAACACCGTGCCGCATTTATTCGCAACAAGGCGATGGGTCTCTTCGCGCTGCCCAATATCCTCATCTTCCAGATGCTGCTCCCGCTCGTTTCGCCCTTTATCGATCTCATGTTCATGGCCGGCGTCGGCCATTACTTCGTCGACCGCTACTACCACCCTGAAGCCGCCTCCATGGCCAGCCTGCAAAAGCTGCTGGCTTACTTCGGAACCTTTCTGCTGATCGACTTCATCACCTCGGTCGTCGCCTTCTCGCTTGAGCGACGCCATCCCGCCAACAAGGGAGACGGATGGCTGCTCTTCCACATCTGGCTGCAACGCTTCGCCTACCGCCAGGTGTTCTCGGTCGTGCTGTTCAAGACGCTGGTGCGCGCCATCGACGGCAAGCCCTTCAACTGGGACAAGCTCGAGCGAACCGCGAAAATGAGCAAAGCCACCGAAGCCCTCACCGAAACCCGCTGATCTGGAGACGCACTCTAAACAGGTTCATGTCATCTGGGTGAGCCAGCGGCAAGTCGAAAGACGGCGTTTGTCCTTCGTTCGAATTCGTTGATCGGCGGATGAGGACAAATCTGATCTGCGAATACAGAAGCATGGCGGTCCGACCGGCAATGTCTCCCCGGCCCCAAGTGGCTATGTCCACGCGCCCCTCCGCGCCATATCCTGATCGCTCCGCGCTGATTTCAGTCTGCGCTCTCGCCATGACCAACCGAAGCCTCGCATCCAACCTCGGCTTGTATGTCTATGCCCTCGGCGCCATTGCCCTCGGCCTCATCGGCCTCGCGTGGGGCGATTTCGCCACCATGTGGCAGCGCGTCCTGCCTTCCGTTCCTTTTCGCGAGCCGCTCGCCTACCTGACCGCCATCGTCGAGTTTGCCACAGGCATCGCCATTTTATGGCGGCGCACCGCCCGCATCGGAGCTGTGGCCCTCACCGCCCTCTATTCGATCTTCACGCTCTTGTGGGTGCCGAAAATCTTCGCGCTGCCTTTGAGTTACGATCCAGCGGGAAACTTCTTTGAAGAGCTCTCCCTCGTAATCGGCGGCGCAGTTGCGTATCTTCTCGTGTCTCCGCCCAACTCGGGCTGGGCAAAGCGCGAGCCTCTCGTCGCCCGCCTCTATGTCGTCTGCGTCCTCTCATTCGGAATCGTGCACATCATTGATTTGCCAGGTCTGCCCTCGTGGATCCCCGCTTGGATTCCGCCCGGCCCGAAGTTCTGGGCCTACGCCACGACCGTCTGCTTCTTCCTCGCCGCGGCGTCCATCCTCACCGGAATCCTCTCCGCGCTTGCCACCCGCCTGCTGACCGCGATGATCCTCGGCTTCACGATTTTCGTCTGGGGCCTCAAGCTGCTCTCCACCCCGCACGATCATTTTTCCTGGTCTGGATTCGGAATCTCGCTCGCCATGTCCGGCGCAGCGTGGGCGGTTTCTGATTCCATCAGTGCCTGCGCTCGACAAAAGCCAACCGTCGCCGCACCTGTGGAGCCACTTCGCAGCATCGCGTGAGCAATCCACGAAAACGAAATCTCAGTGGTGGTGCCCGCCTCCGCCGTGTCCACTCGAATGTCCGCCGCCCGAATGACCACTGAAATGACCACCGCCGCCGAACGAATGTCCGCCTCCACCCCAGTGGCCGCCACCACTCATCTTGGGAGCTTTCGGAGCCTTGAATCCACCGCCGCCCCAGCTTGAGTGACCTCCTCCGTAGCTGAAGCTCTTCGGAGCCTTGTACTCGTTGGAATGTCCGCCTCCAAAGAGGTGAAACCCTCCTGAATGCTGCTGGTTGCCGCCGAAACCTGAATAACCTCCATAAGAATGGCCGCCCCCGAATTCCTGCCCGTGAAAACTGTTTTGCGGCGTCGTATAAGTCCGCGACGGCGCGCCGTAGCTCATGCCGTGGCGCCCATTGAATTGCCCACTGCGAAATCCGTTCTCAGGTCCGCGCGAGGGCGTGCCATACGTCAATCCCGAGTGCCCGCCGTAAACTTGCTGTCGACCGTTGAAGCCCGAGCCGAATCCCGATTCTCCACGCCCCATGAACGCCTGCTGTCGGCCAAATTGCTCATTGGATCCGCCGCGGAAACCTTGCCCACCGGGCAATGCCGGTCGCCCGTACACCTCGCCACGCTGCGGCAGCCCTCGATTAAACCCTTCCTGCGTTCGCGCGTCACCCCAGCTATGCGCCGGCCCGCCACGCAACTCGCCGCGGTTCATCAACCCGCCCCCATACGCTTCCCGGTTTCCACCAGCAGCCCATCCCCGATTCCTATCGGCTCGCTCATACCCACCGCGGTTCCAGCCTCCGCGTCCTCCATCCCATGCCGGTCTGCCCGGGTAATACCGCGGTCCTCCGTGTGGAAATCCCCAATCAGCCACCGAACCGCTGTGCGTAAAGTAGTTGCCGTGGTTGAACAGAATCGAATGGGCGAGCCAATCCAATCCCCAGCCGAGCCAGCCCCAGGGCATGGCCGTGAAGGCATTCATGGCAATCCCCGGCCCCCAGCTCATCAGTGAATTACCAAAGAATGAGCCAATTGCGCCAAGAACTGAGAACCCAGGATAGGGATCGACCGGCTGTCCGTAGGCCGCCCATGGATTGTAGGTTGGGACGTACACCACTTCGGGATTGGCTGGCGCAATATTCACGTATCCCTGGTCGTCGCTCACCGTTTCCTGCGGCGTGCTCTGCAGGTTTCCGGCTGCCTCGGCACGGTCGCGCATCACCTGGATGGTCTGCAGCACATCTTGAGGCTGATTGTAATAAGCATTGCCTAAGCTTGTGGTCCATTGCAGGTTACGATCCATCATCGCGAGCACCTGCGGAAACGCGGTGAGCGCCTTGATGCTTGGATCCCAGCTCGCCTGCGCGTTTGCGCCCGCAACAATCTGCTCGGGCGGCACATTGCCCTGCATCCGTAGCCATTGGTCTGCCGCAGAAACCTGCGCCGGATAAGTCGAGGCCGCCAGGACCTCCGCCACTAAGTTGTCCGGATAAAGCGCGATCGGCGCCACAAGCTGTTGAAGCTGATCGGGGCTCAGAGGCTGTGTCACGTCATTGCCCTGAGGCTGCTGCGAATAATAGGGCTGGTTACCGTAGGCATACTGCTGCTGGTTTGGCGCGTACTGCTGCGGATACTGTTGCCCGTATCCCGGCTGCTGCTCATAAGGCTGCTGATACGCCGGCGCCTGCTCGTAAGGAGACTGGTTATAGCTGTCATCCGGCGGCCAATCTTGCTGCGCCGCGGCCGTTCCCGCTGCGGAAAAAACCAGCGCGACCGCCGCAAAAAAAACTGGCATGCCGCTCCAACGTGTATTCGCCACACGCAAATTCGCGTCTATGCCACCGTAAGTGTGCGCAAGCTTCGGGCTCGCGGTGATGATAGGGCCCCGTTCCTCTTCGATTCGACAACTCATATTCCCTCACAGGTCTCGGATACTCACGCCACCGGCAACCACGTAAGGTCCGGACCACTACGGGCTCGATCAGCACCTGTCCGCATCCCGTCTTCTGTCGGTCCCGGCGAGACCACCAGCGTCAAGGCGGTCCTCGGCCGAGTGGGACTGACAGACCTAAACCCCGATTCCCTGGCATAGTTTCGGCCGAGCGCTCAGATTCGTTCCGAAACCCCTCTTTTCCCGAAAACGCACCGCAAATGCAGCGGCCTGGCTAATGGATGGGCCTCCAACTTCTGGACTAAACTGGAGAAGCCATGGCAACTTTGACTGCACCAACAACGATTCTTCCGCGCTCGCCACAGGGCGCCTTCCGTAACGAGCCCTTTACTAATTTCAAAGATCCCGAAACTGCCCGCGACATGCAGCAGGCGCTGAATCTGGTGGCATCCCAGTTGGGCCGCGAATACGACCTCATCATCGGCGGCCATCGCTCCAAAACCGACGGCAAAATCCGCTCACTGAACCCCGCCCGCCCCTCGCAAATCGTTGGCACTCACCAGAAGGCAGGCGCCGAACACGCTGAGCCCGCAATGCGGGCAGCCCTCCAGGCCTTCGAGACCTGGAGCCGCACCTCCGTCGAAACCAGAACCTCGCTCCTCCTCGCTGCCGCTGAAATCATCCGTCGCCGCAAGCTTGAATTTTGCGCATGGCTCACCTACGAAGTCGGCAAGAACTGGGCCGAAGCCGATGCCGACGTCGGCGAAACCATCGACTTCCTGGAGTTCTACTCCCGCGAAGCACTGCGCCTCGCTCAATCCCAAACGCCCATCCAATACCCCGGCGAGCGCGATCAACTGCTCTATATCCCGCTAGGCGTGGGCGCCGTGATTCCGCCGTGGAATTTTCCCTTTGCCATCATGGCCGGCATGACCGCCGCCTCCATCGTCACCGGGAATACGGTCATCCTCAAGCCATCCAGCGACTCGCCCACGATCGCAGCCAAATTTGTAGAAGTTCTCGAAGAAGCCGGCATGCCCGATGGCGTCGTCAATTTCTGTCCTGGCTCGGGCGCCAGCTTCGGCAATGCAATCGTCGAGCACCCGAAGACGCGCTTCATCGCCTTCACGGGTTCCAAGAGTGTAGGACTCGAAATCCACGAGCGCGCCGCAAAGACGCAGCCGGGTCAGATCTGGATCAAGCGCACCATTCTCGAAATGGGCGGAAAGGATTCAATTCTCATTTGCGCAGATGCTGAGATCGAGTCGGCTGTCGATGGCGTCGTCGCGTCCGCATTCGGATTCAGTGGCCAGAAGTGCTCGGCCTGCTCGCGCGTGATTGTCGAAGCCTCGGTCTATCAAGATGTCGTCGATGGTCTGCGCGAGCGGGTGGCGAAACTGACTGTCGGCGATCCGGCCACTAACCCGAACATGGGTCCCGTCATCAACAAAGCCGCTCTCGACTCCATGGTGAGCTACATCGAAACCGGCAAGAAAGAAGGTCGCCTCATCGTGGGCGGTAACACCGTGCAGACCGAGGACGGCGGATTCTTCCTTGAGCCCACCGTCATCGCCGATATTGCTCCTGACGCGGTCATCTCCCAGGAAGAGATCTTCGGACCGGTCTTGGCTGTCATCAAGGTCGACGATTTCAAGGCAGGACTGAAGGTCGCCAACAACACTGAGTACGGCTTGACCGGCGCCCTCTACACGTCAGATCGCGAACGCCTCGACCTGGCGCGCAATGAATTCCATGTCGGCAATCTTTACTTGAATCGCAAATGCACAGGCGCCATGGTGGGCGCACACCCGTTTGGCGGATTCAATATGAGCGGGACGGATTCCAAGGCAGGCGGTCCTGACTACCTGCTGCTCTTCACGCAGGCAAAAAGCGTGGCCGAAAAACTCTAGATTGACTACGCAACCGCCGGAGGCGCGGCGGCCTGCTCTTCCGCATCAAGCTTGCTGCCCACCTCGGCAGCAGCCGCGGCCAGGACCTTATGGTGAATCGTAAAGAGGGCCAGTTCAAGCCGGTCGCTCACACCCGTCTTGTCGTAAATCGAGCGCAGGTAATTCTTGATCACCTGCTCCGTCGTCTTCAGGCGAAGAGCAATCTCGCGGTTCTTGCACCCTTGAACGATGAGCGCTACAATTCGCATTTCCTTCGGCGTAAGGCGGTCGCGCACACGCGCTCCCACCATGTCCTCTTCCGGCGATTCGGGCATCATCAGTTGCGGAGGCGCCCACGTTTCCCCGGCAGCCACCCGCCGAACGCACTCCACCAGCGATGGACCTGTCACGTTGCGGAATACCACGCCGCGAAAACCCTGCTGCAGAAAAGCACTCGCCATCTCGTTGTTCTCGGCAATCACAATCCCGCGGCTATTGGTGGATTCGAGCAAAGACCGCAGATGCCGGATGTCCGGCCGCAGCGAAGCCGCCATCACCACGATAGCGCCCGGAAACGTGCTAATCGCGTGCATCATGCGATCCAGATCGGAACACTGGGCAATGATGCGTAAATCTTCATCCATCGCCAGCACTTTAGCCGTGCCGGCTCTGAAGATTGCTTGTGAATCGGCAAGAATGACCTTATTCATGTCGCGTTGTCCCATGCACTGCGGGGCCCATAGACCAGATCAAACGATGATCCTCTCAACCTGGTCCGGCACCGCGGTTCAAGATCAGGTTGCAACTTCTGCCCTCAAGGACTGTATCGGCAGATACACACAAAAAATACGAAAGCCGCCGGCATGCCACATTGAAGCGGGGATTTTCAATGCCTTTGGTCATCATTGCAAGTTCCAAAGGGTCAACCCTAAGGTAACGTGTTGGAACAAGCTTACAGCCCAAACCCCGTCACGTCACTAGGTTCCCCACTACAACTAACGTGCTAGCTGTTAACTGATTAGGCTCATTGGACTTGTAAAAACTCTGAAAAACTCACCCAACCCGAGGTCCTAGACTAGGAGCATATGGCGAGGCCGGTTTTACTTGCGATCGATGATGATTCCAGCGTTCTGGAGGCCGTGGTACAGGATCTGCGCAGCCAATACGGAGCCACATACCGGATCATGCGCGCGGGCAGCGGGCAGGCAGCCCTCGACACCCTCGCGCAACTCCAGGCAAGGAAGGAACCCGTCGCACTCCTCCTCAGCGATCAGCGCATGCCGGGACTGACGGGCGTTGAATTCCTCGAGCGCGCCCGCGAACTCTATCCCGAGGCACGCCGCGTGCTCCTGACCGCCTACGCCGATACTGAGGCCGCAATTCAGGCCATCAACTCCGCGCGCATTCACTACTACCTCAACAAGCCATGGGATCCCCCCGAGGAGAAACTCTACCCCGTCCTCAACGATCTCCTCGACGATTGGAAATCCGGCTATCGACCGCCGTTCGAAGGTCTCCGCGTGATCGGGAGCCGCTGGTCTCTCCAAGATCACATGCTGCGCAACTTTTTGTCTCGAAATCACGTGGCCTATCGCTGGCTCGATATTTCGTCGAATGACGAAGCGCAAAAGCTGGTTGGTGAGCGCCATCTGACCGGCGAGCAAATGCCCTTCGTCCTGTTCCCCGACGGCACCATGCTCGCCGAAGCCACTCCGGAATCCCTTGCCGCTCGCGTCGGTCTCAGAACCCAGGCCGCGCAGGAGTTTTACGACATCGCCGTGGTGGGCGCCGGGCCCGCTGGTCTTGCCGCCGCGGTTTATGGCGCCAGCGAGGGCCTGCGCACCCTCATCATTGAACCGGAAGCTCCAGGCGGGCAAGCCGGCTCTTCTTCACGCATTGAGAACTACCTGGGCTTTCACCAGGGCGTGACCGGCGAAGAGCTGGGCCGCCGAGCCCACCTTCAGGCCACGCGCTTCGGCGCCGAGTTCCTCATGCAGCGAGCTACAGGCCTCCGCATCGACGGCCAATATCGCTTTGTGCAACTTTCAGACGGCCGCGAGGTCGCCACCCACGTCGTCCTGCTAGCATCAGGCGTGCAATACCGAAAGCTCGATATCCAGGGTGCAGCCCGCCTGGCGGGACGCGGCATTTACTATGGCGCCGCGCTGGTTGAAGCCGTCGCCTGCAAGGACGAAGAAGTATTTGTCGTTGGGGGCGCCAATTCCGCTGGCCAGGCTGCCTTGCACTTTGCCAAATATGCCCAAAAAGTAACCATGCTTGTGCGCGGATCGGGCTTGTCTGCGACGATGTCGAAATATTTAATCGATGAGATTGAACGCACATCCAATATTGTGGTCGCGGCCAAAACACAGGTCGTCGAGGCCCAGGGCGAAGATCGCTTGGAATGCCTCAAACTGCGCGGTCCGCAGGGGGAATACAACGTGCCCGCTTCTTCTGTCTTCGTTTTCATTGGGGCGGAACCCGGCGTTGCGTGGTTGCCCGCTTGCATTTTGCGCGATGAAAAAGGTTTTGTGTTGGCGGGTCCGGATCTGCGACATGACGGGAAATTGCCGGATGGATGGCGCGAGGCACGTGAGCCCTTCCTGCTTGAAACCAGCGTTCCGGGTATCTTCGTCGCGGGAGATGTGCGGCATGGCTCGGTAAAGCGGGTGGCGTCGGCAGTTGGAGAAGGCTCGATCGCGGTGCAGTTCGCGCATCAATATCTGGCAGGGTTCTAGACCTTCACACGGTCGGGATTGAGTGGCGGCCAGAAGGAGATAGAGATTCTGAAAGCACGCGGGGTTTGTTCGTTAAGGCGCAAGCGTTGTAGAACCAAAAAATAAACGCGGCTTGGGCCGCTTAGGGAAATCGGTCTACCGCAGTTTGATTTTCTCTGCGGGGTTCTCAGGTGGGAGTGGAACGAACACAGCATGGCGGAAGCCGATAAATCAATGATCATCGAATCCGTCGCATTCAAGGACATGGCGGCGGAACTACGCACCACCCGTCCTTTTTCGGGCACCAACGTCGATCATCTTCCCGGACTCGATCGCATCGAGCGCGTGACAGCGAAATCCGGCGCAGTCCTGGTCACGCCCGGTTCTCCCGCCGATCATTACTGGATCGTTTTGAAAGGCGACGGCCGAGCGGAGCGCCAAGAACCAGATGGCTCGCTTACCACCGTCGGCACAGCGCGCACTGGCGAGGGCTTTGGCGAAACTCCACTGCTGACAGGACGCGCCCAAATTCCCTTCCTGATTACCGCAACCGAAGATTCGGTGATGGCTCGATTCACGAGTGAGCAATTCTGGGCTCTTTTGGCCTGCTGCCCCGAAGCGCGCAAAATCATTCTCGCCGATATGGCGCAGCGGCTACAGGCCTACCAGGTCGAAGCACTCCATCGCGAAAAGCTCGTTTCGCTGGGAACACTCGCCGCCGGCTTAATGCACGAGCTTCACAATCCCGGCTCCGCGGCAAAGCGATCTGCCTCGCAGCTCCGTGAAAACCTTCTCAAGCTTCAGCAGATTGGACTCCGCAACGCCAGCCGCCCCAAAACTCCGCAACAGCTCGAGTGCATGCGGGCTCTCCTCGAGCACAGCGTGAACGGCTGCAAGCTCGCCGCGATGAGCAGCCTTGAACAAGCTGAGGCGGAAGAACACTTGGGAGAGTGGCTCAATTCGACCGGCGTCGAAAATGCATACACCATCGCTCCCGCTCTCGTCAGCATGGGCTTCAACCAGGAAGAGTTGATCTGCGCCCGAGAGTACTTTGAAGCCGATTCATTCTCCGACGCCCTCAACTGGCTCGGTGCGCTCATCTCTTCCATGTCGCTGGTCTGCGCCATTGAAGAAAGCATCTCGCGCATCTCCGACCTCGTAATGGCTGTAAAGAAATTCGCCTACGACGAGCGATCGGCGGCCCGCGATCTTGATATCCATGACAGCCTGCAAAGCACGCTTACCATCCTGGGACACAAGCTGCGCCTCAAGCAGATCACCATCGAAAAGAAGTTCGATGCAAAACCTTCCATCATCCGTACGCGCGGCTTTGCTTTGAGTCAGGTCTGGACCAATCTCATCGACAACGCTGCTGACGCCTCGCCCGGTCAAGGCCATATCGAGGTTTCCACTTGGACCGAGCCCGACTGGCTCGCTATCGCGATTACCGATCACGGCCCCGGCATTCCCGCCGAAGTCCTGCCGCGCATCTTTGAGGCTTTCTTCACTACCAAGCCGCAAGGTGCCGGAACCGGCCTCGGACTCGAGATCGTCCACCGCATCGTAACCCAGAAGTTCGGCGGCAAGATCGACGTTTCATCTGAACCGGGCAACACCCGATTTACCGTCCGCCTCCCCCTCCATGATCCATCCCCCGCAAAAAATGCTGCTACCTGAGTGCGGATAGGCTTGAGGCGCCAGCCGGCGCACCTTCTCTTTTTCGGCTGATTTCGGCTGACAATGACTCGAGACGCTGCTACCGTATGAGGTATTCCGGGCTCCCGGTCCCCCAATTCCAACTATGCACCACCCGCGAGAGCGATGCTGGAGGTCGTTGTGTCTTCTGTCCTGATCACTGGAACGAGCAAGGGAATCGGCTACGAGACCGCGCTGACGTTTGCGCGCAACGGGCATCAGGTTTTTGCCACGATGCGGAATCCGGCACAATCCAACCTCGGCGAAGCGGCCGCGAAGGAGAATCTGCCCATATCGATATCGGTGCTCGATGTTGATTCCGACGACTCGGTTCAGAGCGGCATCAACGCCATCGTCGCCAGGCACGGCGCTATCGATGTGCTGATCAATAACGCCGGCATTGAGGCCTATGGAGCCGTTGAAGAGCTGCCGATGGCGGTGTTTCGTGCGGCAATGGAAACGAATTACTTCGGCTGTATCAGGACCATTCAGGCGGTTGTCAAGCACATGCGAGAACGGCGGGACGGCTGCATCGTCAACGTCTCCTCTGTCGCTGGACGTATCGCCAGCGCGCCGCTCACGCCGTATATGGCCTCGAAGTGGGCCCTTGAAGCGCTGAGCGAGGGGCTGGCCGGCGAGCTGAAGAGCTTCAACGTGCGCGTCGCCATCGTCGAGCCCGGCATCATTGATACGGCGATGGCGCGGCGTCTCTCCACCCCCTCCAATGACTCGCCTTATCGTCAGACCGAGCGGTTTAGCAACCTGTTCGCTGCATCGCTGCAGCATCCCGTGCCGCCCACGGTCGTGGCGCAGAAGATTCTCGAGGTTGTGGAGAGCGGAACGTGGCAGCTCCGGCACCCCGTCGGCCCCGATGCCGTGCCATTCCTCGAATGGCGCCGTTCGATGAGCGACGAGGCGTGGGCCGACCTCTACGCATCCGATGACGACAGTTGGTACGACCGCATCCTGCGCGACTTCGGACTCGAGACGCGAATCACAGCGGTTCGCGACTGAGGCTCGTTCTCTGCGTTCCAACCACGCAAGTCGCAATAGAGTTGAGCTCTGTCCAAATACGGACACATGGGGCCGGAACCGGACGCAAAAAACCGGATTACCCTGGGTAAGCCAAGGAAATTCGCCGCATTTTGTGGAGCCGGGCTTGCACACTAATCCGGGTGGCCTTGTCTAGAAGCCTTCTCAGAATCCGCAGGTCAGCGAGAGCATTTGCGCGGGCGCCGGGCCTGTCATTTGCTTTACTGCTGACCATCGCGCTTGGAGTAGGCGGCAATGCAGCCGTATACGGGTTTCTGCGGGGATTGACTCACCCCTCGCTCCCGCTCAAAAGCTCGAACGGCGTCGTGTCGATTCTGCGGCAAGATCCCTCCCGCGGGGCAGGACCTCTCTCACTCGACGAATATCAACGGCTCGCAAGCACCCCTGGAATATTCGATTGGGTCGGTGCGGTGCGAATCAATCCCGGCAAAGCGACAATCGACGGCCGATCCCAAATCGCAACCATTGCGACCGTCATGCCCAACCTTGCGAAATCCTTGGCAATCCCACTCACCGATGGCGCAGTCATCAGTCACCGTATTTGGGAAAACCAGTTCAGCAGCAAAAAAGATGTGCTCGGCTCAACCATCCGCATCGATCAAGCAGAACTGAGAATTTCGGGAATCGCGCCGATTCAGCTCGACGGACTCTATACCGGCCAGAGAGTGGATCTCTGGATCCAATCAAACGAACAGGAATTAAAAAATGCCGACCACGACAGGCGAAATCTATGGGTTCTTGCACGTCTTCACTCCGGCGCTTCAATTCCCCAGGCGCAGGCTGCATTGCGTTCTAGCACCTTGGGTGAAGTGCGCGTTACGCCTTTCACCGGCATTCTGCCGAATCGGGCCCGCGGGCTTGCGCGCGTCGGCATCTTTCTCAGCTTCTCTGCGGCAGCCGTTTTCTTCGTCGCCTGCACCAACGTTGCTTCATTCCTCCTGGGACGTGCTTTGAGGCGATCGCACGAGACTTCTCTCCGTATTGCTCTCGGTGCAACCCGCGCCGAGTTGCTGCTAGAGCTGTTCGCCGACAGCCTCGTCATCTCGATCGCCGGCGGGATCCTCGGCTTGTTGCTGGGGATGTTGACCGCCCACACACTTCCGGTTTTTCTATTCAAAGAAGACGCAGAACGGCTCAGCTTCGCCCCTCATTTGCTCCCCATCTTCGGGGCCTCATTTCTCTGCATTGTCGTAACAGTCTTCTGCGGCATGATGCCTGTTTTTGGCACAAGAACCGATCGCCCCTGGACCGTTCTTCAACGGGAAACCGGTTCGCCCTCTAAAGCAATGCTGCGGCTCCGATCAGGTTTGGTCGTCGGACAGATCACGGCATGCTGCATGCTCGTTCTCTGCACAGCGCTCCTTCTCGATGGCCTTCACTCAGCATTGCGAACCAGTGCTGGACAGCTTCTCGGCGATCCGATCCTTATTACCGTGCAAGCCCAAATCCCACGGAACGGGCCTGAGGTTGACACAACCTATTTCAGCGAAGTGGAGCAGAAGACAAAATCAATTGCCGGTCTTTCGCCGCTGGGGTGGACTGCCCAGCTCCCCGGAAGTCAGCCAACCTGGCGAACCTTCAAAGTCATGCCATCCTCTTCTCAATATCGCGATCTCGATATGGACATCGTCGCGCTGACACCAGGCTCCCTCAACTCGCTGGAAGACCCATCGACCGCCGAAAAGATGTTTGGGATAAACGATCAAAAATACCGGCTCGCGGTCGTGGATGAAGACGCGGCCGCCCAACTTCTGGGCCCGCAGACGATTGGCCTGGTGATACAAGACCCGGCCGGTCTGCCCATCGAGATCGTCGGTGTGGTCAAGAAAAAGCCCGATGAGCTGCAGCAAAGACATCCGACCATCTACTACGGCTATCTCAATCCCTCGGCCGCGCCAGGGCCCATCAGGGGCGCGCACTTTCGCGTGCCGCATGCCGTTCCCGAATCCGGCGTCGAGTTGAACACGAATTCTGTTTCGGCCAACTATTTCCTCGCGCTCGGCATGGCGGCAACCGTGGGGGAGAAGTTCTCTGATCAGGTTCGTGCCCAGGGGCGCGTGGCCGTAATCAATCAGGAAGCCGCAGACCTCTTCTTCCATGACAAACCACTCGGTGCAGGGGTCGTCGATGAGAACGGCGTGAGAACCGAGATCATCGGAGTCGTCAGGTCACAGCCTTTCGGCACATTTGAACGGCACGCCGAACCCACCATTTACTTTCTGATGGATCGCGACTGTCCCGCGCGCATGACGCTGATTCTCAAAGATTCAAAAGGCAGCAAAGGCATCGAAGCAGAGCTTCGGAAAAAGATAGAAAGCGTGCCTGGCGGTAATGGGCGCATTGCGATCAAGACACTCACGGCGCAATTGACTCAGTCCGGATTGGCAGGTTTGCGGATTGCAACCCTGATTGGCGGCGCGTCCGCAGCCGCGGCGCTTCTACTCAGCATCCTTGGCTTGCTGAGCTCACAAAACGATGCGGAACGTCAGCGCCAGCGCGATCGGGCGCTCCGCATCGCCCTGGGGGCGCAACGGGGGCGCATCACCCTGATCGTGGTAAAGAATGCCGGAGTGCTCGCTCTCGCCGGCACGGCAATCGGAACGCTGCTGTCTTTCGTGCTCCTTCGATTGCTGATGGCCGATATCACGATCTCTTGGCCGCCCATCCAGGTTTGGGTGATCGCTTCCCTTTTGCCTGCCGCTCTGGTCGTCACTGCGAGCATGCTTCCCGCGCGTCGCGCTTCCGTCATCTCCCCGTCGTCGATCATGCGCGACAGCTAACATGAGAAGCGCTTGTCAAAATGGCATTAGTCGGCGGCAATCCCTCCGCCCAGTTTCTTCTATTCTTCGCACCGCGTAATCCGGCTCGTCGTTCCTCCTGCCTGCTAAAACCCCGATTCACCGCGGGGCATCGGCGCCGGACGAACAGAATTGAAAGATATTCCCTTCGGGATCGGCCGCATCGCAGGCTTCTCCAGGCCTTTGCCAGGGACGACGCACTGTTTGGATCCCGAGCGATTCCAGCCGTTCCCGTTCGCGTTCCACATCCCTCACTTCAAAAATCAACTTCACTGGCTCTCTTTCTCGCGGCACTGGCGGAGATGCAATTTCGATGTCCTTTGAAATTTCTGCGGGGATGGCATGCAGCGCGAATCGAAAACCGCCCGTCTCGAAGCTGGCCCAAACATTCGTCCAATTCTCGTTCGTCGGTTCAACCCCGAACAACTCGCTGTAGAACTGCTTCATCCGTTCCAGATCTTTTACGTAAAGCATTGCGCTGCGTAGCTGCATGCTCGCAATGCTAATGCAGAACTCCATGCCGCCAGACCGGCCCGCAGAAACTCGGCGCAGTTCAGCGTCAGTCAAATGTATTATTGCAATTTGCAGTCAAATCATTTAAAATGAATACTTTAGATCGAGAGATCTCGGGGAGCTTCGGATCGACAAATATCGCTCGCACCGTGAACGTCTCGGTTGAGTCAAGTTGATCGCATCTCTGCCGATGGTATCGGTGAGGATGCGTGCGTGTCCGATCCCACCGAACTGCTCCAGACCGTTCTCGATGCCTTGCCGGAAGGAATCGCCTGCGCCGACCAGGAGGGCCTCGTCCGATTCTGGAACCGCGCAGCAGAGGCGATCACCGGTCACACCGGCTCCGATCTCGTGGGCCGGCCCATTCCGGCAGTTCTCGACATCTTGATCGTCGGCGGGGTCAGGCGTTGGGTCGAGTTGACCGGATCGGACCCCACGCCGCGCGAATCCCTCATCCAGGTCCGCCATCGACTCGGCCACCAGCTTCCCATCTTGGTCAGGGTGCTCGCTCTGGAAAATAATTTTGCCGGTCGCATCGGGAACGCTGTCGTCTTTCATCCTGCCGAGAATCTCGATGCGTTGCCGCACCGAGAATGCGGCACCGGCCCTCAGATTGAGACCACCGAATCTGAGCTTCAGGACCGGCTCGAAATGGAGTATGCCGACTTCCTTCAAAGCGGGGTTCCTTTCGGCCTGCTGTGGATTTTCGTCGATCAGGCAGAGCGCTTGCGCAAAACGCATGGATGCCGCGCCTGCGAAGCCATGGTCGACAAGCTGGAGCACACTCTGATGCAGGGCCTGCGTCCCACCGAGCAGATGGGACACTGGGGCGAAGACCAGTTCCTTGTGCTTTCGCACGAACGCACCTCTGAAACACTCGCCTCCCATGCCCAGGTCCTCACCGGCTTGGCTCGAACCACCGACTTTCGCTGGTGGGGCGACCGCATCTCGCTCACCGTCAGCATCGGCGCAGCGCAGGCAGACGCGCACGAGCCCCTGCCCGACTTACTGGAGCGCGCACAAGCAGCAATGCTCGCGAGCTTCCATGCCGGAGGCAACCACAGCACGCTGCACCCGCGGAGACAAGCATGTTCGCCATCCTAGGCATTCTTCTTGTCTTCGCATCCGTTATCGGCGGGTTTCTGATGGAGAAGGGGCATATCGCAGTGCTTCTCCAGCCGGCAGAACTCCTGATCATCGCGGGAGCCGCCACCGGAACGCTCCTTGTCGCCAATCCGGTGCACATCCTCAAGGGAATTCTCGCCGGGCTCAAAGGTGTGTTGAGCGGCTCGGGGTTCACAAAGGAGCGGTATCTGAGCACGCTCAAGATGATGTACCAGTTCCTCAACAAGGTCCGCAAAGAGGGCCTGCTGAGTGTCGAAACGGACGTCGAGAAGCCGGCGGAAAGCGCGATCTTCAAGGCGTATCCCGATTTTGTGGCCGACGTGCATAGCCGTAACTTTGTTTGCGACACCTTGCGTATGGCGATCACGGGTGGCGTCGAACCCTTCGACATGGACCAGATGATGGAACTCGATATGGAAGTACACCACCATGACGCGACCCAGCCAGTCAACGCGCTTTCGACGGTCGCGGATGCGCTGCCCGGCCTGGGCATCGTGGCCGCCGTCCTCGGCGTCGTCATCACCATGGGCGCACTCGGCGGACCGCCGGAAGAGATTGGCCACAAAGTCGCAGCCGCCCTCGTCGGGACGTTTCTTGGCATCCTTCTCTGCTATGGGGTTGCCGGTCCCCTCAGTTCCAACATGAGCAAAACTGCAGACGAACACAACAGCTACCTGCACGTCCTGCGCGTCTTGCTGCTTTCGTTCTTGAAGGGCTCAGCCCCGATGATTGCTGTCGAGATGGGCCGTCGAGCGATTCCGGCGCATGTGCGCCCGACCTTTGACGAGATGGAGCGCACCTGCAAGAACCAGGCAGTCGCCGCGCAGCCGGCAGATAAGCAGGCTGCCTGAGCACCTGCCTGTCACCGCGAGAGAGGAATTCCGCGCATGTCGCCCGCCAAATCACGGCCGATCATCATCATCAAACGCGTCAGCGGTCATGGCGGCCACCATGGCGGCGCTTGGAAGGTCGCCTATGCCGATTTCGTCACCGCCCTGATGTCGCTGTTCATTGTTCTGTGGCTGATGAATTCGAGCGAGAAAATCCGCAAAGCGGTTGCAGGGTACTTCAACGACCCCAAAGGGACGGCAAGCATGATGGGCACCACCATGACCGGCACGGGAGAAACCGTCTCTGCCGCCAGTAACGAAAATCTGCAAAAACTCAAGGAGAAGCTGGAACAGGAGATCAAGGCGCGCAAGGAACTCGAAAAACTTCAAAAGCAAATCGAGATCACCATTACACCCGAGGGCCTTCGCATCGAGCTCATCGAAGCTAAGAATGGAACCTTTTATGAAAGCGGCAGTGCGCGCCTCAGCAACAACGGGCAGGAACTGCTGGCTCTTTTGGCCTCGGAGTTGAAGACCCTGCCCAACAATCTGCTCATCGAGGGCCATACAGACGCGGCGCCGTATTCAAGGGATGCAACCTACACGAACTGGGAGCTGTCGGCTGATCGTGCCAATGCGGCCAGAAGGCTGCTGCAGCAAGATGGTGTTCGTTCGGACCAGGTCACACAAGTGCGCGGCTATGCTGACCAGCTGTTGCGTGTTAAGAATGACCCTTTCGATCCATCCAATCGCCGCATTTCGATCCTCGTGAAGAACCTTGAGAGCCCGATACCAAATCTGCGGGGAGCCGCTGCAGTCAAGTAGGCTGACGGCCTCTCCACTGCTCTCCCATCGCCGGATGTTGTACCCTTTGGCTTGGCAATATGCGCATCCGGGAGGCGAATCAATGGCCGTAGTGGCCGGAGTGGATTTCGGCACGTTGAGCGTGCGAGTAACAGTGGTAGATAGCCGGCGCGGGCCCATCGGCACCGCCTCCGCTCCTTACCCCTTGCATCGCCGCCGCGAAGATCCTGACTTCGCCACCCAATCACATGGTGACCAGATGGCCGCATTATCCAGTGCGACCCGCGAAGCGCTGCGCGTTGCCGGCGTTGACCCCAGAGCGGTCGCTTCCATTGCGCTCGACACCACGGGGTCCAGCGTTGCTCCTGTTGGCAAAAATCTGCAGCCGCTCGATGACTACTACCTCTGGTGCGATCATCGTGCCCACGCTGAAGCCGAGGAGATCACGACCAAGGCACATGCCATAGGCCTGGAAGCAATCGACTGGTGTGGCGGCGTCTACTCGCATGAATGGGGATTCGCGAAACTGCTTCATTGGCTGCGTCATAACCCGCAGTTGCGTGATCATTTTGTCACTGCGCTCGAACACTGTGACATGGTCGCAGCCACATTGTGCGGGATAAGCAGCGTGGACCAGCTGAAGCGCAGCGTTTGCGCGATGGGTCACAAGTGGATGTGGAACCCCAAATGGGGTGGCTTGCCTCCCGAGGAATTCCTGGTCGCTGTCGATCCTGTCTTTGCCGGCATCCGCGCCAAACTCGGCGGCGAGTACCTCACGAGCGATCGTCTCGCGGGACATCTTTCGCCGGAATGGGCTGAAAAACTCGGCCTCCGCGAAGGCATTCCGGTCCCGGTGGGAGCGTTTGATGCACATTGGGATGCGCTCGGCTCCCACATCCAGGAAGGCGACGTGGTCAACGTCGTGGGAACCTCCACCTGCATCATCGCCATCGCCCGTAAAGCACAACTGGTTCCCGGCGTTTGCGGAGTGGTGCCAGGCAGCGTTCATCCCGGCTACGCAGGCATTGAAGCGGGCCTCTCGGCAACTGGAGATATCTTCGACGCCATCGCCCGCCGAGCACAAACGACGGTCGCAGCGCTTTCCGAAGGTCTCGATCAGTACAAGGCAGGACAGACAGGCCTGCTGCGCATGAGTTGGGACAACGGCGATCGCACGGTGATTGTGAATCCGGAACTGGGCGGAATCACTCTGGGCTGGAATTTGGTTCAAACGGTGCAGGACGAGTTATTCGCCGCAATTGAAGGCACCGCCTTTCACACCCGAATCATCCTCGAGCGCATGGCAGACCATGGCGTTCGGGTTGATCGCGTGATCAACGCCGGCGGCATTCCGCAAAAGAACGAAGTTCTGAATCGCATCTATGCCAACGTCCTCAACAAGCCGATCCTGGTGCCTGCCGGTATTCCCACCAGCCTTGGATCGGGGATTATGGCTTTGCTGGCAGCCGGCGCCTACAACACGATCGAAGAAGCGCAGCGCGCTGTCTGCCTGCCTCTGCGCGCGGTAAAACCCGATCCATCCGAGGCCGCCGTCTACGAGCAGCTCTTTCCCCTCTATCGCGACCTCTACTTCGCCCTCGGCAGTCGTAAAGCCGGCCCTGCCGCCCTCGGCCGCATATTGCCGGAATTGCGCCGAATTGCGGCGGAAGTTCGAAAATCGCCGGCGGCATGAGCGGAATTACCGATCTCGGATGCGAGCGCCAACCAAATGAAAGACGCCGGCAAGGAATCCTCCTCGCCGGCGTGATCATACTGCTGGGTTCAGGTTAGAAATCAAACCTCAGGCTAAACTGCATGCGGCGCGGCACGCTCAATAACGAGCTCGCCACACCGAGATCGCCGGCCGTAAGCTGGCCTCCGATTGAAGCTGGATCGAATCGAACGGTGTTCGTCACGTTATAGACTTCCCACGCGAATTTGAGAGAACCGGATTCGCGAATCTTCCAGGTCTTGTTAATGCCCGAGTCTACATTGAAGAGACCGTCTCCGCGGAAGTTGTTGCGTTCCCCGGCCTCACCCGGATAGGGAAGGCGAACCGGCGACCCCGAGTACGCTCCGGCGTTGATAGCTGCAGCATCATCGAAGAACTGCGGGTTTCCGTTCTGGTCGAAGTGGCGGCGCATCTTGATCGGCGCGGTAACCACGCCATAACTCTCTTCCTGCCAATTGGTGGTCCATCCCGGTTCGAAGAAGCTGAATGGTAAACCACTCGTCCACCGTTGAATTCCCGACCACTGCCATCCGCCAATCACGGCATCCGCAAACCTGTTGATGTTGCCGCCGAACGCCTTCCCACGGCCAAAGGGGAGAACATAAACCCAGTCGGTCGTAATCAGGTGCCGAGTGTCGAAGTCCGATGAGCCGCGATTCAGATACGGTTTCCAGGTGTTGAGGATTTCACTGAATGCGCCGGTATTCGTGCTCGAACCGCCGAATTCGTTGCTACGCTCCGTATCGGATCCCATGTCAATGGAGTGCGAGTACGTGTAGCTGAAGTCGAGCGTCAGCCCATGGCTTGAAGGATGCCTGAGCGTGAACTGAGCGGCGTTATAGTAGCTCATACCCATCGAGGACCACGCAAACAGCGAAGAGAACTGGTCCTGCCAGAAGTGAGACTGCCAATCGCTCGGGCAGCCGTAATAGCAGTAGAAATCGATGTCGGAGAGAGCCGTCGTTGCGCCCCATTGCGCGCGGTACGGCGCCCATTCATTGTTATAGATCGCCTGCGTCGCACTCTCACCTGGATAGTCGTAACCGGCCATGAAGGGGAACACATCCTCGAAGTATTGGATCGGGTCTACCGTGCCCGCGCCACCGCCGTTGAGGTCTACATCGTGGGAAAGTTGCGAGCCGGCAGCATAGTAGTCGCCCCCGCCTGCGGGATCGACGTAGTCGACCGGTTCAGCAATGTCCAGCTGTTGCAGCAGGTGCCGGCCAAGCCTGCCCACGTAAGCGCCTTCTGCCGTCCATCCGTGCGCGATCTCGCGCTGAACTGATAAATCAAATGTCTCGGAGTAGGGCGTCTTGATCTTGCTGTCGAGACCCCACTGGATCGAGAAGTTGTCCAGCGGATAGAGGTACGGGAACGAAATCGTGTTGGCCGCGCCGGCGCCCACATTGATGTCGGGGAAAGTCCGGTTATCGGTGAAACGCGGCGATCCGGGATGGTTACAGCCCGTTACGCACTGACCCTCAATCTGGTACACGCCCGCAGGATTGGAAATCTGCGAGCTCATGCCGAACGAGCCTTCCTGGTCGAAGAGGTTTACCAGCGCCTCTCCAAAGTGGTCGTAGTAGATACCCGCGCCTGCCCGGATAGAGGTCTTGGAATCAGGTGAATAAGCAATCGCAAAACGAGGAGCGATGTTGTTCTTGCTCATCGGGTAATAGCCTGGCTTGCCATAGAACTGGCCCGCCGGATTAAACGAGACATCGGGCTCATAGATTTGGCTGGCCTGCGCTGCCGATTCCCGCTGTAGATACCAGGTATGAGTGTCGATGGTCGGCGTCACCTCCTGGCCCTGGTCTTCATAGGGCGTTTGCAGCAAGGTATGGCGGATACCGAAGGTTAGAGTGAGGTTAGGCACTACGCGCCAGGCGTCCTGCACGTACCACTCAAATTCATTTGCCTTGAAGTGGCGGGTCAGGGGCGCTCCGTCAGCCAGCGCATTTCCCGCGGTCGAGCTCGTGAGCTTGTAATTGAACACGTCCGTGATCTGCGGAATCGTACCCACTAGATTCGCATACGCAATTTCATACGAGTTCCCGAAGGAGGGTCCATCGACTGATGGTTGGCCGACCACACTGGGATCGGGTGGCGCTCCGTTCAGCCAGTATGGATTCGAAGTGGCGCTGTTGTATGAATTCTCATCGCTGATGTGATTCTGGTGAACCAAACGCCAGTTCGCGCCGAATTGCAGGCTGTGATTACCCTTGGTCCAACTCAGGTTGTCGACGACATTGTTGACCGGAATGCTCGTGATGGACGAACGCGTTTCTGCCGTGGGCGAGTTGAGGAAACGGAAATCCACGTAATCGCCCGATCCGATGCCGCTGTTCGCAAAAGCCTGACGGATGAAGCCATAGCGAACGTCATTGATCAGTCGCGAATTGATCGTCCACGTATCGCCCGCAGTGATACCTTTGCTGTCGTCCACGAGTGTGCGTGCCGCCGGTTCGCCAGGGAAGTGTTCTGGGAAGGCGGTCGCATCATCCTGCAGGTTTCCACGAACGAAGATCCTCTGCTTATCCGACGGCACAAAATCAAGGCGCCCGATACCGGTATTCAAACGAATGGGCGCAGGCGAGGAGAAGGAGTACGAACCTGTGTTCAGACCGCCGTCGCCGAGTGCCGATCCATTGGCTGCCGGCATTTGATTCAAGTAGGCCAACACGTTCGGATTGGGCCCCGGCGGAGCCGAATACGCCGCCGTGTTGCAAACCTGGCATCCCACGTCCATGGTTGTAACCTGGCCGGCATTGACCGATGCTGTGTCTCCAGCCGAATCGTCGATGTAGGTAATGCTGCCGGCCTGATAGCTCGCGGTTGGCGAGGTCGTCGTTACCTGCTGATTTTCAGCAAGACGCGAACCCTCATAGTTGCCGAAGAAGAACAACTTGTCCTTCACGATCGGGCCGCCAAGGTCACCACCAAAGATGTTGCGAATCAGCTTGCCGGGTATGTTCGGCTGGCCATTCGCGACTTCTGCTTGCTTGTTGAACCAGTCGTTCGCAACCGTAATCGTAGGGCGGTTGTATTCATAGGCAGCGCCGTGGAACTTGTTCGTGCCGGACTTGGTAACCATGCTGACCTGCGCGCCAGAAGACCGGCCGGAATCAGCATTGGCATCACCCGTCGTCACACGAAACTCTTCGATCGAGTCCTGCGTTTCACGCAAAACGCCGCTGAAGGCAAAACCATTCACCTGATCGTTGTCATCCACGCCATCAATCGTCACGTTCCCCTGGTCGGATCGTCCACCGTTGACAGCGCCACTCCGGCTGTCTCCCATGCCGTATTGCGTGGATGGATTCTGCAGGTACAATACGCCGGGCTGAAGTGATAGCAGATCGGGCACATTGCGCGTCTCGCTGGGCAGTGCTTGAATCTCCGCGTTGTCCGCTGCAGTACCCAGCGACGCATCGGTCACGTTCAGGGTTTGGGCAGCTGCCGAAACATCAACCGTGACGGTGCTCGTCTGCACCGTGAGCGTGAAATCGACGTTGGCGGGCTGGTTCACAAGCAGTTCCGCCGACTTGGTCTGGTCCCCGAACCCGGCGGCACTCACCTTGATGGTGTACTTGGACGGCGTAATCTGCGGGAATTCGTAGAGCCCCGAACTCGAGGTGGTGGTGCTCGTCGATTTTCCCGTAGCGGTATCTGTGATCGTGACCGTGGCTCCGGGCAACAGTGCGCCCGACGGATCCTTGATCACGCCGCGGAGAGAAGTAGTTGCGATCTGGCCGAAGACGAGGGAAACGGTGGAAAGGATACAAAGCAGTACCCATCCCAAATGGGATTTTTTCACGGCTGTTCCTCCAAAAGTCGTTCCTGGCTTGTCGTTCTTGCGTCTCTGTACAGCCTTGTGCTGCGGCGAATACGCTCTGCGCCGCAGGAAAACGTCTACAGCTCTGCCCGCCTCTGCATTCCAACACCAAATGGCGGGGTTAAGGGAAGTAAGTCGTCTTGCGTCTTGCAGTAACGTCGGCAGCAGAACCTGCCGTCGGCGAGGGTAGGTCTATCTTGAGGGATATTTACCCAGGATTCAACAAAAAACTGCGCTTAATCCTCGAAAAACGACCATTCATCCCGGTATTCCGACGTTCTGTACCTCATTGTTGCTGCTGCATTTGTTGAGTTTCTGCCACAAGCGGGATTCTCGGTGGCGCCTCCTGAGCCCGCTCAACCAGCACGCTCCAGTCATCCGGAATCGGAAGTTTGCGATCGAGCGCCGGTGGGCGCTCGCCTGCCTCGACCTGTACAGCCACGTAGAGATCACTTTCCGTTCTCCCCCGAAAGATGCCATGCGTCGGAGGAACGTCAGCATAGTCCCTGCCAATCGCAGTCCGGATGTGTCTGTGATGAGCGATGAGATTATTCGTCGGGTCAAAGCCGACCCAACCCAGATGCGGAATCAGCACATCCACCCAGGCGTGCGTCGCGTCTGGCGTCGAGCGGTCATGATCCTCGCGCCCTCGATAGAGGTACCCCGAAACATAGCGGGCCGGAACCCTCAAAATTCGCAGAATGGCGATCATCGTGTGAGCAAAGTCCTGGCAAACGCCCTTTCCGCTCAGAATCGCTTCATCGATCGGCGAATCGGCCCGAGTGTGCCGTGGTACGTATTCGAAGTAATCAAAGAGCCGCTGGTTCAATTCATGAACCAGCATCAGTGGGTCATCGCGCCGGGTCACGTCCAGCCTCGCTGCCAATTCGATCACCGCCGGGCTCGGCACGGCAAACGTGCTGGGCAGCAGCATCTCCCAGTAGTCGCCCGACTCGATCAGCGCATCCAGATCGTTCCATGCGTCCGGAGATAGAAATTTGGGGACTTCAGGGACCGCCTGCTGCTCCACCACCGACTCAGCCACGATGACAAGTTGGCTATGATCACCCGGAATATCGAAATGTTGTACGTTGTTGCCCTGGTGATCGCGGTAGCTGAATACACGGCAGCGCGGGCTCACCGAGAGTGAGAAAGTCAGGCAATGCTGATTTGTATCGGAGCGCGGATGCATACGCGTTTCCATGATGCTCTCGTTAACCGGATGCGAATAGTGGAACCGCGTGAGGTGCCGGATGGAATAGAAATTCAATTTTCAGGCCTCCATCACATCGCCAGCGCGGACTGGATTGAATAGTGAATGTAGTAGCGGTACATGATCTCGTGGATGCGCAGGCATTGCTCGCGAACGCTGTGGAGAAAACCTGCTGTGTCGCCATCCAGGATTTCGGCGATGTTGGTGTAACCCAGCATCGCGTGAAGCCGGCCAATGGTGGCCGAAAGCTCATCGGGTGGGCGCCTGCCACCCGTCCTCTGAATCGCCTCAACAGCCTGGCGCACGCAGTCAACCGAGTAACGAAGCGCGTGCGGAAAATCCCTGTTCAGCAGCAGAAACTCCAATATCCGATCGGGCGTCAGATCCGCGGTGTACACCTGGCAGTACGCTTCGAATGCAGTACAGCAGCGCAATAGCCCCACTTGCTCCAGGTACTGGTATCCCGACCATTCACGGACCGATAGTCCAAAAAGTTCCGGATGATAGACCTCGAGCAATGTAGCCGTTGCATAGGCCCGCTCGAGGTACCGGCCGAGACGAATGAAGTGCCACCCCTGTCCGTGAATCATTGTGGTGTCGGTGACGCCCTTGAACAGGTGAATTCCATCTACCACTGTTACCAGAACGTCTGCGATGTTCGACTTGAATTGCATTTGCACGTGCGGCGAATGCACCTGGTGATAGAGGCGGTTCAGCCTCTGCCATTGCTCGGTCGAGATCTCTTCGCGAACCTGGCGCGCATTCTCCCGCGCCGCGTTGATGCAAAAGGTCGCCGACGCTGGATTCACACTGTCAAAAATCAGACTGGAAGCCACGGACTCGAGAGAGCCGCTCCAGTCAAGCCCGACTGGCTTGCCCAGCGATGCGACCAGCCACTGCCAGCGTTTTTCAGCGGTTGGACCTCCTGTGTCGAGCATCAGGCCCATGGTCACGTCGAGTTGGCGCATGGTGTTTTCAGCGCGCTCGAGGTAGCGGCTCATCCAATAGAGACTATCGGCAACCCGCGAGAGCATTGCCTTCCTCTCCCTGGCTCCAGAGCCGATGCTTAGTCCAGCACCCATGTGTCCTTGCTTCCCCCACCTTGTGACGAATTCACGACCAGAGAGCCTTTTTCGAGTGCCACCCGGGTCAACCCGCCGGGCACGATATTCACTTTGTCGCCGAAGAGGACGTACGGCCTCAGATCCACATGGCGCGGCTCCAGCACATTGCCCACCAGGCACGGCGCACGCGAAAAATCCAACGTGGGCTGAGCGATGTAATTGCGAGGATTCGCCTGAATTTCCCGGGCAAACTCTTCGCGCTGCTGCGTCGTCGAGTGCGGACCAATGAGCATACCGTATCCGCCGCTTTCTCCGACCGCCTTCACCACCAGCTTGTCTAAGTTCGCGATCACGTGCTGCCGTTCCTTCGGGTCAGTCATCAGGAACGTCTCCACATTCGGCAAAATTGGCTCCTCGCCGAGATAGTAGCGAATGATGCGCGGGACATACGCATAGAGAGCTTTGTCGTCGGCCAATCCGGTGCCGAATGCATTGGCGACGGTGACGTTCCCGGCGCGGTACGCGTTGAACAAACCCGCACAACCCAAGTTCGAATCGGATCGGAAAATCAGCGGATCGCTGAAATCATCATCCACCCTGCGATAGATGACATCCACTCGCTTCAACCCGTCGGTTGTACGCATATAGACGACGTTGTCGTGAACAACCAAATCTCGGCCTTCAACGAGATCGATTCCCATCTGCCGCGCAAGATATGTGTGCTCGAAATAAGCCGAATTGAAAACTCCGGGCGTTAACAGCACGATGTTCGGTTCAGGGCGGCCTTCCGGCGCGAGCGACCGCAGCGTGGCCAGCAGTTGTTGCGGATAGTGCTCGATCGGCCGCACTCCATAGCTCTGAAACAGCTTGGGAAATGTCCGCTTCATCACCCGCCGGTTCGTGAGCATATAGCTCACACCCGAGGGCACACGGAGGTTATCTTCGAGCACCACGAATTCGCCGTTATTCAGCCGCAGCAGATCCGTTCCGACAACCGCAATGTACACGTTGCGCGGCACCTGAAGCCCACGCATTTGCCGCCGATAGTGCCTGCAGCTGTACACCAGATCACGCGGCACCACGCGAGCGTTCAGAATCTTCCCATCGAAGTAAACATCGCGAAGAAAGTGATTCAGGGCGGTGATCCGCTGCGTGAGTCCCCGCTCGATGTGGTCCCATTCGGTCGGAGTCACCAGACGCGGCAGCAGATCGTAGGGAAAGATCCGTTCAGTTCCTTCTTCGCGTCCGTAAACCGTAAAAGTAATCCCCTGCGTCAGGAATGAAAGCTCGGCAGACTGCTTGCGGCGCTGCAGCTCCTCTTGGGGAAGACTGGCCAGCGTTTCAGCCAACGCTCGATAGTGAGCGCGCACCTCCCCGTTCGCCTGCCGCATTTCGTCGAATGCGCGATCAAGCGGATAGTCACCGAAAAGCGCTTCCACGGCGATCGGATGGCCCGCGCTCATTGCGAATCGATGCCTGCTCCCAATTCTGGGCTGTGGGAAATGCCACGGCGTGCGCCGCTCCCGACCCAACCTATTGCCAGAATCCGTTCCTATGCTTTTAACATGCGAAGCATAAAGGCAGCATTAGGAAACAGGGCTGTGAGCCCGGCCGTCGCTCCGGGGGATCAGCTGGCAGGCACCCGCGCCTGCCGCTCTTCCTTGACTAGAAATGGTTCCAAAGCGACTGGTTGTAAACGGCGTGGTGGAATTGCACCTCGCAGCCCTTCACAATCGACCCCAGCAGCCGTGGGCAGCGATCGGCAGCTGCTTCCTTCAGTTCGGCATAACGACCTTGCACATCTGAGCCGATGATCTGGCCAATCCACTTCGATGATTTGAAATCTTCGATTGCCTTGTAGATGCCGTCGGGCAGGTAGCGGCCGCCCTCGCGCAGATTGGCAACATGGGCAATCTCGCCATCGATACCCGTCTTGAAGATCGAATACATCGAAAGATACGGGTTGGCATCCGGAGCAACAGCACGCACTTCCGTTCTCATCGAACGCGAATTGCCGATCGGAACACGAATCATCGCGCCTCGATCTGTGGCCGACGCGCGAATCTGGTTCGGAGCCTCGAAGTGCGGGTCGAGCCGTCGGTAGGCGTTCACGCTCGAGTTGAAGATCAGGCACAGATCCAGCGCACGGCTGAGAATGCGGTCCAGGAAATCCCATCCGAATTTGGAGAGCTGTTCTTCGCCTTTTTCATCCCAGAAGAGATTAGTCTTTCCTTGTGATACCGAAACATTCGTGTGCATACCACTGCCGTTCACGCCTGCAACGGGCTTGGGCAGGAAGCACGCTGTGTAGCCGTAGTTGTTCGCAATCTGCCGGCAAAGGAGCTTGTAAAGCTGAATCTGGTCTGCGGCGGCCACTACTTCGCTGTAGCCGAAATTGATCTCGAACTGGCTCGGCGCCACCTCGGGATGATCCTTCTCATTCTGGAATCCCATGGCGCGCTGCACTTCGGCTGAAGTGTCGATGAATTGCCGTAGCGGATCGAGTGGCAGCGAATGATAATACCCCCCGGTGCTCACAAAATCGAACTTGCCCGTTTCGTGGTATGTCTTTTCCGCATCATGACCGGCAAAGAGAAACCCTTCGATCTCCGTGGCCGCATTCAGCGTGTATTTCTTCTCGTGATAGAGCTTGTCGGCATAGTTCTTCAGCACACCACGCAGATCTCCAGAATAAGGCGTGCCGTCTTTGTCGATGACGATGCCGAATACCAGCACCTTGCCATTCCCAAAAACGTCGGCAGGTACCCAATAAAATGCGCTCCAGTCGATTCCAAGTCGCAGGTCGCTCTCCTTCTGCGCTGTGAAACCTCTGATCGACGAGCCGTCAAATGTCAGGTTCTCGTAGGCGCCCAGCAGAAACTTCTTGTCATAATCCAGCAGGTGCAGGCGCCCCTCAAGATCAGAAAACAGTACGGTCACCGCTTTGATTCGCTTCTCGTCGGCCAGATATTTCAGCCTCTTCTCTCGAATTTCGTCAGGCGCAACGCGATTCAGTCGTTCCGTCTTGGCCTGCAAGTTGAGCTCTTCCAACTCTTCGTACGAGAGCGCGAGAAAATTACGATATTCAGTGGACATGGGTCTCCTTCCCGGCAAATTGACACAGTTTAAGCGTTTTGAAAAACCTTTGCGTGCACCGCGGCCATTGCCGCTCTCCCGGCACGATCTTGAAATCAGTGCCGGCAAATTGCCGAACACGGAAATGGATCCGCCAATGAAACGCGGCTTAGGCAAGCAGCAGATGGTGAGCTTGTCTATAGGTTAAACCTGTCAATAGCGCCGTCCGAAGGAATTTGGGACATTTGCGCTACTCGTGTGGAAGAATTGCCGGAACCCTTCGGAGCTTCGGAGCGATACGATACCCTGTTCCACGCGGGAGAATCTCATCCCAACATGCTGATCAAGCGCCGTCTTCCACTCGCTTCCCTGCCGGTTGCCTTCGTTCTGCCCAATGCGTTCGCGCAATCACGAAGCCGTTGACTGTCCCGGAGAAAGCACCAGGACGAAACGCGACGAGGAATAGAAAATGCGGGACAGCCCGAGCTGCGGCCGCCGGCGCTTGGAAGTTGTGAGCTGAGATCGCCCAGCAATTCCTCTACCGGCCGGCGGAGTGTAGCCTTGATGATCAGGAGACGCCCATAAAAATGCTTAAGTTGAACCATTTGACGTTGATCCTGTGCGCCGTTTTCGGGGGCTCGCTTCTGGCCTCTGAGGCCCAGCAAAACTCTGACACACCGCAGGAAAACTATGTTCGGGCGCATTACACGAAGTATGAATTCCGCATTCCCATGCGGGATGGCAAGCGGTTGTTCACTGCGGTCTACGTTCCGAAAGACGCTTCCAGCGGTCCTTTCCCGTTCCTGATGGATCGCACGCCCTATAGCGTGGCGCCTTATGGAGAAGACGAGTATCCGAAATCGCTCGGCCCATCGCCGGAATTCGAAAAATCCGGCTACATCTTCGTCTACCAGGATGTGCGCGGTCGCTGGATGAGCGAGGGCGAGTTCGTTGAAATGCGTCCGCATATTGATGTGAAGACGTCCTCGCAGGATGTCGACGACGCCTCCGACACATACGACACAATCGAATTCCTGCTGAAGCACGTGCCGAATAATAATGGGAAGGTCGGCATCTGGGGTATTTCTTACCCAGGCTTTTACACATCGGCGTCGATGATCGATTCACACCCGGCGCTGGTCGCTGCGAGTCCGCAGGCCCCTATGACGGACCTGTTTATGGGTGACGACAGCTACCACGGCGGCGCGTTCATGCTCTCGGCCAACTTCGGCTTTTATGCTTCCTTCCGTCCGCAAACGGAGCCACAAACTCCGCACACTACCGTGCCATTCGACTTCGGCACGCCCGATACCTACAAGTTCTATCTGAACGCCGGCAACATCGCGAATCTCGATAAGCTTTACCTGAAGGGCTCGAACTGGCTTTTCAACGACCAGTTCAAGCACGATACATACGACTCGTATTGGCAGGCCCGCGACTTGTCGCGTCACATGAAGAATGTGCACTGCGCGGTGCTTGTGGTAGGCGGCTGGTTTGACGCAGAAGACCTCTCAGGCCCGTACCGCACTTTTTACGGAACTAATAAGTTCGACCCAAATACCCCTTCGACCCTGGTCGAGGGTCCTTGGGTTCATGGCGGCTGGGCACGCGGCGATGGCAATCATCTCGGCGATGTCCAGTTCGGCTCCAATACTGGCGATTATTTCCGCACACAGATTCAGTTCCCGTTCTTTGAGCATTACCTGAAGGGCAAGGGCGAAGCACAACCGAAGGCTGTTGTCTTCGAGACCGGAACCAATGTTTGGCGTCGCTTCGATTCCTGGCCTCCTAAAGATGCCGTCGCAAAGACGCTCTATTTTCATTCCGGCGGCAAGCTCACCTTTGATGCACCGACGGATACCAACAGTTCCGACGAATACGTTAGCGATCCTGACCATCCCGTGCCCTTCGTGGGATACACGACTGACACGGTGCCGCAACGGTACATGGTCGACGATCAGCGATTTGCCAGCTATCGTCCCGATGTTCTCGTCTATGAAACCGACCCGCTGAAGGAAGACGTGACCATCGCGGGGCCGATCTCGCCCAAGCTCAAAATCGCCAGCACCGGAACCGATTCGGATTTCGACGTCAAGCTGATCGATGTCTATCCAGAAAACTATCCGGACCCCGAAGACGCGACGCGCGGCAACAAGCGCATCCTCGACGTCCCTCCGCTGCACATGGGCGGCTATGAACAGCTATTGCGTGGCGAGCCGTTCCGGGCAAAGTTTCGCAGCAGTTGGGAAAAGCCTGAGGCCCTGGTACCCGGCAAGGAGACCGAAGTCGATTTCCAGATGCCGGACCTGTTCCACACCTTTCGGCGCGGCCATCGCATCATGGTCCAGGTGCAAAGCTCCTGGTTCCCTCTCACCGATCGAAATCCCCAAACCTTCACCGACATCCCTTACGCGAAGCCAGAGCAATTCCAGAAAGCTACCGAACGGGTATTTCACCAGCAAAACGCCGCTTCGGGTGTGGAGGTACTGGTATTGCCGCAACCCTAGGTTGCTTCGTGATTCCGGGAACCTGGCCCTTTTGACATAACGAGCATGACGATGGCCATCAACAGGATTGCTGCGGGAATCGTAAGCATTCCCGCGCGCATACCGCCCGCACTGGACGATATCCATCCCGCAAGCCATGGCAGCACCGAGCCGCCAAATCCCGCGGTCGCCAGCACCCAGCGCGAGTCCGCCGTCTGACGAATGCTCGCGAATGAACCCGCAATCACCAGCGGATAAATGGGAGCGAGAGCCGCACCAAGCAACAGCATCGCGATCTCCCGGCCAAAGGCGGATGCGGCAACCGCAAGAGCGATTCCCGCGACGAACCCCACAGCCACTGCCAATCGGAAGACTAGCTTCGGCTTTAATCTCAACAGCACAAACGACGATAGCCCGCGCGATCCCAAAAATCCAACCCAGTAGAACGAAGAGGCTGCGGCCGCCAATGCCACACCTGCGCCGGTCATCCTCAGAGCGTAGGTCGAGAGCCACGCCGCAGCGGTGTTCTCGATGCCCACCTGGAGAAAAGCCGCTACTGCAAACCCCAAAATGAGTCCAACGTTTGCCCTGTTTTGGCTCGCCTTCTGTTGACGCAAGAGTCCTGGACCATCGCGCAGAAGAACGCCGCAATACAATGCAGCCAGTGCTGAAGCAGCCGCCAGGATGGTGTACACCATTCGATACGACGCTCGGGTAAGCACTTGTGCAGCCAGCACTGGCGCCGCAAATGCTCCGATGCTCCAGGTGAAATTGAGCGCCGTCAGAATCGGCGCGCACCGCTCGGGAAAGTTGCGTCCGGAATAAAGACTCACCGCCGACATGGCATCGCCGACGCTGATACCTAACAACAAAAACAGTGGCGGCAGCAGCGGGGGGCTCGCCCAAGCAACTCCAAAGCAGCAAACAGCTGAGCCCACGAACGCCAGGAACAGATTTCGTGCGTAGTTTCCCCTGCAAAAGACAGCGCCCAGTGAAGTGCCGGCGAAGTAAAGGAAGAACAAGAGGCCGGACTGTTTGTCATGCAGGTGAAATGAGGCCGCCAACGAAGGCATGAGCGGGCCGCCAATCGCGTGCAGCACACCGGTGAGCGCGAAGGCCGGATGCAGTATGGCAAGCGCTCGATGATCGGAGGCGCCATCGTCCCGCGGCATCGCTGGTTCAGCTCCGTTTGGCGCGTGCCCGGCGCGGGTTCGGCGGACAAGTCGATTCGCGGATTACGAGCTCAGGGTGAATCGGCACCATATCAGGGAATGTCGCCTGCCCTCGAATCCGCTGCAGCAAGATACGCGCCGCCACTGTTCCCATTTGCTTCATCGGCTGGCGAATCGTTGTGATGCTCGGGTTGTGGAACGCGGCACTCTGAATATCGTCGAACCCAACCACCGAGATATCGGTTGGCACCGAGAGGCCCTGGTTCATCAGTGCGCGGATTGCTCCGATTGCGGAGACGTCGTTATAGCAAACGAGTGCCGTGAAATCCCCGCCTCTGCGAATCAATTCATTCGTCGGCTCAAAACCAAGCTCAGGAGTTGAGACGCGCAGTTCCAGAGACACCGAGAGTTCGGGAGGAACAGGCAGCTTTAGTTCGCGCGCCACGTTCATCAGGCAGTTCCAGCGATCGTCCGCGTCCGAGCTGTGGCTGCCTCCACGCATGAACGCGATGCGGTGATGACCGAGTTGATAAAGATGCCGCAATGCAAGCTCAGCAGCCCGTCGCTGATCAAGAACGACATTCGTCACCCCCTCGAGCTTGCGATGTCCTGCGACCGCCACTACCGGGATGTTCAGACTCTTTTCAAGGATGGTATCGATGAGGATGAAACCCTCAATCGACCGATCCATCAGCATGCGCGGATACTCTTCGATCAGGTCTTGCTTTCGGCGGTGGCTGGCGGTCAGGTAGAAGTATCCCTCTTCAATCAGGAACTCTTCGATTCCGGCCAGCACCTCGGTCGCGTAGCTGTCATTCAGTTCAGGAACCAGCACACCGACCGTGAATGTCTGCCGCTTGCGTAGAGACCGCGCGTAGAAACTGGGACGGTAGTCAAACTTGGCGGCGGCCTCGATCACGCGATCGCGCGTTTCCTGCGGGATCGACCGCACTCCAGGAGCGTTGTTGAGCACCAGCGAGATCGTCGCAGGTGACAGATTCAAATATTCACCCAAGGTACGCAGGCTGATCGGCTGCCCCGGTTGCAAATCGGAGCCCAATTTCGTTCTCTTGACCATTCCTTGAAGTTGTAACACCCTGGGCTGCGATGTGATGTGATCGAGGCATTCGATTCTGTCACTCGCATTGGAGCCGGAACGGCCTGATCGATTCCCGTTAATCCTCCGGGCTCCTGTCCGATCGAAGAATGCGCCGTAGGAATCCGCTCCCCCTTTATAATCGAGAGTTGAAGGCCTGTTCACTTCGGAGAGGTGGCCGAGCGGTTTAAGGCAGCGGTCTTGAAAACCGCCGAACCTTTACGGGTTCCGTGAGTTCGAATCTCACCCTCTCCGCCATTTCGCCATCAAGATTTATAAGTTATATAACCACCTTATATTTCTTACATATGCGAGATATCTTTAAAGTCTAACCTCTATTCTCGCCGCGCCCTATCGTCTCATCTCCAGGCTAGACCGTGCGCTTAAACCAGCAACTCGACGTCAGCTTCACCCCTGCGCGATCCGGTAACGCGACAGCTTTCCGGGTCCATCTGCGGACAGCCCTCGGGATCATCAGCGATGGGAGCGTGACCTGCTTTTGAGATTCATTGGGGACTTTCATCAGGAAAGAGTCCAGCCGGAACGGTCCTGCCGGCGTATGAATTGCGCGGCCTCAGGACAGTTCTTCGCATGCATCTTGTGTGCATCCCACTCGATCTTCTTTCCTGCACGCAATGAAACACAGCCCAGCAGCATAATCTCTGTGAGAGACGTGGCGATATCAAAGCGCGAATAACACGTCTCCGGCTTGTTTTCCTTGATGGCCACCAGCCACTCCTGCGCGTGGGCAAAAACACCACCATTGCCCTTTTTGCCGTAGTGATTGCGGGGAATGCGCTCCGGATATTGGGCCATCGCGGGATGCTTGGTGTAGTGGACAAATTTCTCCTCGCCCTTCAGCTTCACAAAGAAACTCGTTCCATAGTCGTCCGGCGAAAACACCGTGCCCCCATCGCCAATCATCAGACACCCGCTCTTCGGAATCTCGCCGAGCAAGTCGGTGATGTCAGCCGTCAGTTCAGCGGGTGGTTTGTTGCTGAAGTCATGGCCGTCGGGAGCTGTGGGGTCAGGCTGCCCGCCGTCGTACCACCACAGGGTCACCGCATCGTGCTCGATCTTTCTCGAACGATGGAAGAACGAAGGGTGCTCGAGTGGAATGTGCGCCTTTCGCTTGGGAAAGTCGTATCGGATCTTCGAACCCACCGGATACGATTCCTTGTTCATCTTCCCGAAGGGCATTGCTTCGATTCCCGTCGGGGCGCCCAGATCCAGGGCGCGAAACGGCAGGTTGACTGTGTGGCATCCCATGTCTCCCAAAGCGCCGCACCCAAAGTCCTGCCATCCGCGCCAGTTGAACGGCTCATAAATCCCGTCTCGGTTGTCGGGATTGCGTTTCCCCACGTAAGGCCGCATCGGAGCCGGTCCAATCCAAACATCCCAATCCAATGTCGCAGGAACCGGATCTTCCCCTGTTGGACGGTCCATCGCCTGCGGCCACACCGGGCGATTCGTCCAGACGTGAACTTCATGCACCTGTCCGATGAGCCCGTCCTGAATCGTCTCGACCCCGCGGCGAAAACCGTCCGCGGCGCTGCCCTGGTTGCCCATCTGCGTAACGATCTTGCGTTCGTGGGCCATTTTCCGCAGATAGCGAGCCTCATAGATCGTCTGCGTCAGCGGCTTCTGGACAAACACAGCCTTGTTCCTCTTCATCGCTGCGGACGCGACAATCGCGTGCATATGGTCCGGAGTCGAAACCGTCACGGCATCGATCTGACTACCCATTTGGTCCAGCATCTGTCGGAAATCTTTGAAGAACTTTGCGTCCGGATATTTCTTCGTTTGAATTTCATAGGATTCCGAACCAGCGTCCACGTCGCACAACGCGGCGATGTTTTCGCCGGCGCAGGCGTCGGTATCGCTCCGGCCTTTACCGCCGATGCCGACGCAGGCGATGTTCAGTTTGCTGTTGAGATTCTGTCCGCGCAAAAGCGCTGGCACGCCGAACACGAGCGCGCCGGCTGCCAGAGAACTCGCTTTGATAAATTCACGGCGGTCGATACGCAAGGCCAAGTTGCTATCAGAAGTTTTCAGTGAGGGCATTTTTCTAAGATTTTAACCCACGCAACAGCATACACTCGCCGCCTTACCAATGCTATCTTCGCGAATATGAGGAAAAGCATCGCCCGGGCTGGTTTTGTCCTTTCCCTCGAAGTGCTTTGCGTGGGAATGTGGGCTAATGGTCAAGCACAAATCGCCGACGGAACGGCGTGGCCGACCTATGGAAATGATCCAGGTGGAAGCCGCTACTCAGCTGCCGCGCAGATCGATCGAAGCAATGTGAACAACCTCAAGGTGGCTTGGACATATCGCACGGGCGTCAATGACACGTCAACCAGGTTGTCGCTCAAAGCGGCGTTTGAAGCGACCCCCATTCTGGCAGACGGGAAGCTCTTCTTGAGCACGCCTTACGATCAGGTGATCGCGCTCGAACCAGGCACAGGAGCTAAGCTCTGGGAATACGATCCAGGCGTTGATCTCGGTAAGAACTATTCAGAGGTCACTTCGCGCGGCGTTTCTGCCTGGCACGATAACCATGGGAAAGCCGGAGCAGCATGCAACTTGCGAGTTTTCATCGGCACACTCGACGCGCGCCTGATCGCGCTCGATGGAGAATCCGGGAAGCCCTGCGCCGATTTCGGAACGAACGGCGTCGTTGATCTCAATCAAGGTGCCGCAACACAGACGGAGTGGACTGGCGGCTATCAAGTCACGTCGCCGCCGGCTGTTTATAAGGATCTGGTGATCGTCGGATCGTCGATTGCCGATAACTGGCGCGTAGACACTGGCCGCGGCATTGTTCGAGCATTTGACACGCGCTCCGGCAAGCTCCGCTGGACATGGGATCCCATTCCCTGGGCAGAGAAGACCAATCCGCGCACGGGAGCCGGAAATGCCTGGTCGGTTTTTTCGGTGGACGCAAAGCGGGACCTGGTTTTTGTGCCCACCGGTAGCGCGGCTCCCGACTACTTTGGAGGCATACGCAAAGGCGATGACAAGTGGGCCAACTCGATAGTGGCTTTGCGTGCTTCAACGGGCGAGTTTGTCTGGGGGTTCCAGGTCGTACATCACGATCTGTGGGACTACGACGTCGCTGCTCAGCCCACTCTCTTCACTTGGAAAGACGGAACGCCCGCGCTGGTAATCAACACGAAAATGGGCCATGTATTTGTTTTGAACCGGCTGACCGGCGCGCCTCTGCTGCCTGTGGAGGAACATCGCGTGCCGCAGTCCGATATTGCAGGCGAGGAAGCATCGCCCACCCAGCCGTTTTCGACTATTTCGCTCGTGCCGGAAAGGTTCGAAGCTACCGATACCTGGGGACCAAAACCGGAAGACGCCAAGTGGTGTCAGGACAAGATTGCTGCTTCGCGAAACGAAGGTATTTTCACTCCGCCAAGCTTACGAGGTACGGTGCAAGCCCCCGGCAACGTCGGAGGAGTGAATTGGGGCAGCGCTGCTTATGACGCACAACGTCACCTGATGATCGTGAACACGAACCGTCTCGTTGCATGGGTCAAGCTCATCCCGCGTCATGAGTATGCCGCCGAAGTGCATAAGGACCAGGACAACCGCATCTACGGTGAGTTCGGAGACCAAGAGCCCGCTCCCTATGGCCTCTATCGCACGTTCCTGTTTTCCCCCAGCGGCACTCCCTGCAACCGTCCCCCATGGGGAACAACCGAAGCGGTGGATTTGTTCACCGGAAAGATCGCCTGGGACGTGCCACTGGGCACGTTGGTGCCGGAAAAGACAACAGGCTCGATCAATCTGGGTGGTCCAATCATCACCGCAGGTGGATTGGTATTTACCTCCGCGACCATCGATCCACACTTGCATGCGTTCGATTCGGAAACAGGCAAGGAATTATGGAGTTACGACTTGCCCGCAGCAGCTAACGCGACTCCCATGACATATATGTGGAAGGGCAAACAGTACCTGGTAATTTCCGCAGGTGGCCACGGGAAACTTCGCTCCAGGCAAGGCGATTACGTCATCGCCTTTTCTCTGCCCTAAAATCGGGCATGCAAGAATGCGCGCCGGTGAATCCTCTTGGCCCATAACATGAGGAGCGCAGACCGAATCGTGATCACGGGCTCGAGATCCGCCCGACTCGCCGTCATTGGCCGTGAATCATCGGAGCGCCGGCGATCTTTAAATGCACTCGATAAATGCTGCTGCTCGCCGTGATGTACAGCGTCTTGCGGTCTGCGCCAGCCCAGGCGAGGTTCGAGACCTTTTCCGGGATCAGCAGTCTGCCCAATGGTTTCCCTTCCGGTGAAAAGATCCATACGCCACCGGGACCGGCGCTGTAGATATTTCCTTCTCCGTCCACCTTCATTCCGTCCGGTGCGCCCGGTCGCTTGTCTGAGGTCGCGTCGTACAAGAGCTTTGCATCCGTAAGAGAGCCGTCCGGCCGCACGCGATATCGCATCCAGATCTTTTTTGGCTCAGAGTTATTTACGTACAGAAACTTCTCGTCAGGCGAAAAAGCAATTCCATTGGGCCGGGTCAAATCGGTCACCAGTAGCTGCAAAGCAGCGCGGTTCGGCGGGGTGCCGGCCTTCTGATCGACCGCATGAGGAAGCCGATAAACACCATTGACCTTGAGCTGTTTCTCCGGATCATCGTCCTTCTGCGTCCGCAAGCCGTATGGCGGGTCAGTGAAGTAGAGTGATCCATCCGAGCGATAGACCAGATCGTTGGGACTGTTCAAGCGTTTTCCGCGGTAGGTGTCAGCCAGAATCGTGATCTGACCGTCGGGCGCCAGAGATTCGAGCCGATAGACGTCCCGTTGCGCATGACCAGCGACGGTCAATCTTCCCTGGCTTCCGAGTGTCATGCCGTTCGACCCCGGTTCCGGACCGCCATAGGGAGCCGCCCCTTTGTACCCACTCGGCGAAAGAAAGGTCGAGACACCTGCACCCGGCGTCCATTTGCAGATCCGATTGCTGGGGATTTCAGCGAAAAACAGACTGCCTTTCACCCAGACCGGGCCCTCCACCCACTTGAATCCATTTGCGACGCGTTCCATTGTCAAATTCGGCGGCACGATCGCGTCAAGACGCGGATCCAGACGGTCGGCCTTGAGGGGTAACTTCTGATCTGCCGAATCCACTCCACCCGCTCGGATCGGAATCGCCCCGGCATGGGTGCGGTACACCAACGAACCGCACAGCAATACGGCCACAAACGGAAGCAACACGTGAAATCGCTTGATCAGGTTCATTGTTCTTCCTTGAACTGGAATCAGGATTGAATCGCCGCGCCAGTTGCGGAGCCCAAACATCTGAAGCGATTCGCTGCAGATGATCAGTATCCATCGCGAGTACCGATTGTCAAGCCGTGCCGGCGTCGTCTGATCCGGGATTTTGGCGGCCTAATCCAGTCCGCCGGATTCCAAATGCTTGCTGATCTGACCGGGGGGCTTCACAATCGAACTGCGATGACTGCATTTCAAGTTCCCCTTTTGAATCGGCTGCATCCGTCCCTCTGCCATCTTGCCGCTGTCTGCGGTCTGGTCCTGCCAATCACAGCCATTTCGCAGCCCGTGCCAAGCACTCTGTTCCACGGGCTGCAATGGAGACTCGTCGGACCATTCCGCGCTGGTCGTGTGGTCGCCGTCAGCGGAGTTCCCGGCAGCGACGGCGTTTTCTATTTTGGCGGGGTCGATGGCGGCATTTGGAAGACGACGGATGCCGGCACCGTATGGCAACCGATTTTTGATCGGGAACCGGTCGCCTCGATTGGCGCGCTCGCTGTCGCGACCTCGGATCCGAATGTGATCTACGTCGGTACAGGTGAATCGGATATCCGCTCCGATCTCGCTTCCGGCGATGGCGTGTATCGCAGCGTTGACGGTGGAGCCAGCTGGAAGCATATCGGACTTGAAGACTCCCGCCAGATTAGCCGCATCCTTGTCGATCCGAATGACGCACGCACTGTCTATGTGGGCGCGTTGGGTCATGCCTATGGCCCCAACGATGAACGCGGCGTCTACAAATCCACCGATGGTGGAGATCACTGGCAGCGCGTGCTCGACAAAGGACCCGAGGTCGGAATCGCTGACATCGCGATCGCGACTGCTGCACCGCAGGTTCTGTTCGCCGCCACCTGGAACGCCCATCGCCCGCCGTGGAGCACCTATGCCCCGCTGGAAGGGCCTGGCAACGCAATCTATCGCTCCACGGATGGCGGCGGGCATTGGGATCAAATTTCAGGTCACGGATTGCCCGACGGAACCTTCGGTCGCATCGGCATCGCGGTCAGCGCCGATGGCCGCCGTGTCTATGCGACGATCGATTGTCCCGGTCACTCCGGTTTGTACCGTTCCGAAGACCAAGGCAACTCGTGGACCCTGGCCAGCGCCGACCCGCGCCTCACCAGCCGCGCATGGTACTTCAGCGCACTCGCAATCGATCCCACCAATCCTGACGTGCTCTATATTCCCAACATTGCGCTCTATCGAACTGAAGACGGGGGCAAGACGATCCAGATCGTGCGGGGAGCGCCCGGTGGAGACGACTACCACCAGATCTGGATCGATCCAAAGAATCCGGCGCATCTCATGCTGGGCGTCGACCAGGGCGCAACCGTGAGTCTTGACCGCGGCAAAACCTGGACCACCTGGTACAACCAACCCACAGCGCAGCTCTACCACGTCACGACGGATCACGCGTTTCCCTACACCATCTATGGCGCACAGCAGGACAGCGGCTCCATTGCGGTGCACAGCCGCTCTGATCATGGTCACGTGGATGCGCGAGACTGGTTCCTGCCGGGCGGCAGTGAGAGCGGCTATATTGCCATCGATCCGAAAAACGAGAACGTCATCTACCTGTCGGAATCCTACGGCGACGTTTCACGCTTCGATCGCCGCACCTCCTTTAGCCAGAACATCACACCGTGGCCGCTCGGAGGATTTTCCCTCCCCATCAACAAACGAAAGTATCGCGACCCATGGACACCGGTGCTCGTATTCTCACCCGCCGACAAAACGTCCCTGTATCTCGGAACCCAGTTCGTGATGAAAACAGTCGACGGCGGTCTGCACTGGTTGAAGATCAGCCCCGACCTGACTGGCGCCGTCGATCGTACGAGCGAGTCAGGTCCACCCACGCCCGAGAATGCCGAGCAACGTGGCTTCGGCGTGGTTTACACGATCGCTCCCTCGCCTCTCAAATCCGATGAGATCTGGGCCGGTTCCGATACCGGGCGCGTTCATCTGACAACCGATGGCGGCAAGTCCTGGCGCGATGTGACGCCGCCTCATCTTTCGGCCTGGAGCAAAATTTCATTGATCGAAGCTTCCCACTTTGATCCAGCGACAGCCTATGCCGCCGTCGATCGCCATCGTCTCGACGATCAGAAGCCCTACCTCTACATCACCCACGACTACGGAAAGACCTGGAAACTCGCTGTCGAAGGCATCGCGCCGCACCACTTTGTCATCGCGGTCCGTGAAGACACCGAGCAGCCTAATCTGCTTTTTGCAGGAACCGAATTCGGCGTCTACGTATCCTTCGACGGTGGAGAAACCTGGCAACCCCTCAATTTGAATCTGCCAGTCACGTCGATTCGCGACCTTACCGAAAACGGCGCCGACCTCATCATCGCCACTCATGGACGGTCCTTCTGGGTATTGGATGACATTGCGCCCCTCCGCCAGGCCGCCGAGGCCCGAAAATCTCACGCATACCTCTACACGTCCCCTTCTGCCATTCGCGTTGACAACGACACGTTTCTCGGGTCACCCATGCCACCGGAGGAACCGCAGGCGAATAATCCCCCGAACGGAGCGATCATCGATTATTACCTCGCCGGCGCGGCAACCAAAATCACTCTGCAAGTGGTCGATGCGCAAGGCCACGTGATCCGCCATTTCTCGAGCGGCGACAATACCACTGTCACCCGTCCCCTGCTTCCCATCGCTGAGCGGTGGTTCCCGAAGCCGCAGATGCTCGAAACCGGAGCCGGTCAGCATCGTTTCATCTGGGATTTGTGTGTGGGCGGGTCGGGCAGCGATATCGATGACGATGAGGACGAGTCTGCCATCCCGCCCGGTCCGCGCGTCGCTCCGGGCACCTACACGCTGCGCCTCACTGTCGACGGCACGCAGATAACGCGACCGTTGCACGTTGCCGTGGATCCTCGCATCAATGCGAGCACACAAACCCTCGAACGCCAATTTACGCTCGCCAATTCCATCTATGTACAAACGCTTTCGACGCGCAAGGCAATGGCTGAGTTGGAGAGCATTGAGAGTCAGCTGAAGAAGCTTATGGCAGACGGCCGAAATAACGCGCCTGATCTCTCGCACTCCCTGCGCGAGGCGCTCGCGACACTCGATCGTATTAAGGGCGGCCAAAAAGATGGAGAGGACGAGAGTGGCAAAAACGAAACTGGCCTTGCCGACGCCAATGCGGGCCTAAGCGTAGCATTGCGCATGGTCGAGAGCGGCCATCGCGATGCACCGGCACAGGCGCTCGAGATTCTTGATCAGATGAGCGCTGCTGCACGCGAGAAGACCGCCGCCTTCGAACGCTTCAAGACAACCGAACTCAAGGATGTGAACGCCGCCTTGACCCGTGCCAATCAGCCCCCGATTCAAATTGCCGCGATCGAGGAGCAGGTGCACTACGCCATGACGCGCTGAGGCCGCGAAGAACACCCTCATCGAATCCCGAGGTGCTTTGCGCATTCATTCCGTGCGCGAAAGCGCACGCAGCAAACCATCTAATCTTCGTCGCCGCTTTCCGGCACATTGTCGGGATGCTCGTTTTCATTCAGCGTCGGCAAATGTTCTGTTTGCAGCTTCCGATTCAGTTCCACCAGAACCGCCCCTTTGAAGTGTTCCCATCCCGCGAGCGACTCCTCCATCTCGCCCGCAAGACGCACTGCCGCCGCCTTCTCCGCCTCAGTCGGGCCGGCGTCTGACTGTCCCACTTCGCCGTACAGGGTCTGTATCTCCCCGGCTACTTCATCCAGGCCTGGCTTGCCTTCGGCATTGCTCTCGTTCGTCCTCCCGCTCAGCAGTTCGTCCAGCTGTTTGTCCGCCTGCTCCAGCGATTCCTTCAGTGCTGCCGATGCCTTCCCAGTCGCCGATTTGGCCTGCTCGCGAATCGAATACGCTTCCAACGCGGTTTTTGCGCTACCTGTGAGCATCTCCGCAAGCTTCTCGTCGAGTTCGAACTCACCCTTCAGATCGGCAGCAGTCGCAGTCACGCGCGGATCCATCTTCACGACAAGCGGAGCGGTAAGGCTCATACCGCTCGCAGTAAGTCTGATCGTGTAGGTCCCGGGCAGTGCAAGCAGGCCCTGCGGCTCCCGCGGTGTGTCATGCGGAACTGCCGAGATCGGGTACTCGTAGTGCATGGCTGTTGGCGTTTCATAATGCAGGTCCCAAATCCAACGATGCATTCCAGCGCTCGCCGGTAACACCCTCGGCATACGAATCCAGTGGAGCGGAATGAGCTGCTTCTTCAGCTCGTCTATCGTCGGTTCAACGGGATCGGTGCTCGCATACCGCCGCACAACTTTGTCGTTTCCGTCCAGAATCTCCAGCGTAACCGGACCCTGCATTGACTCGGGCAGTGAGTAGTCGATGACCGCTCCGTCCGGGGGATTCTGGCCTGCGGGCTCATCCGGCGGCAATGGCGTATCCGTATACGTGTCTCTTCGAACGCGATAAGCAATTCCGGGTTTGAACAGCACTGGCGCGCTTCCTGCCTGTATCTCATCCAACTGGCGCAGCGGCGAGATGTCATCGAGAATCCAGAACGATCGGCCATGAGTCGCAACGATCAAATCGTTGTCATGGATCCACAGGTCGCGCATCGACGTGTGAGGTAGGTTGTACTGCAATGATTGCCAGTGCCCGCCATCATCGAGCGACATCCAGACCTCAGTCTCGGTACCGGCGAACAGCATTCCTTTCCGAATCGGGTCCTCGCGGACCGTGTTCACCGGCGAACCGGGCAGTCCTGTTGTGATCTGCTGCCACGTCGCTCCGCCGTCGTGCGTCCGATAAATGAAGGGATGTAGATCGTCGATCCTGAAACGGCTCACAGAGACGTACGCCGTCTGGTCGTCAAAGTGAGAAGGGCTGATCTGCGTTACCTTGCTCCACGGAATCATCCCGCGCGGCGTGATGTTCTTCCAATCTTTGCCGCCATCATGCGTCACCCAAACCAGGCCATCATCAGTTCCCGCCCAGATGGTGTTCACGTCTTTATAAGAGGATGCCACCGAGTAGATGGTGCCGCGCCGCCGCGCTTTTTCGTTCTCAGAAAGAGGCGCAAGCGAGGTGGGCTGGTCCGTATGTTCGCGCGAAAGATCAGGGCTGATCTTCTCCCAGGTGTTGCCGTGGTCTTTTGTCTCGAAAAGCACGTTCGTCGCGTACAACAGAACATGCGGGTCTACTGGTGAAAATAAAATCGGCTCGGTCCGATCGCCGCGATATGCACGATCCCGCACAGGGATTGGCGTGATGTTCTGCACCTGCCCCGTGATCCGGTTGAACTTCGATACTTCGGTGCGTCCCGCGCCATACACGATTTCCGGATGTAAAGGATCGGGCGCAGCGTATCCGTATTCAATAATCCCCACCGGATGCCATTCACGATCGGTAATCTCTCCGTCGTTGCCGCGGCTTGAAATACAAACGGACCCGCTCTCCTGCTGTCCTGCGCAAAGGGCGTAGGGAAAGGTATTGGTCACTGCAACGTGATAGAGCTGCGCCGTCGGCTGGTTATACCACGAACTCCAGGTATTCCCGCGGTTCACACTGACCAGCGCGCCCTGGTCGCTGACCAGCAGGATGATGTCTGGATTCTCCGGGTTGATCCAGATGTTCTGGTAATCATCTCCTCCTGGCGCTCCTCGAATCCCGGTCCATGTCTTGCCGCCATCCTCAGAGCGCATGGTCACGATGCTTGTGCTGTACACCACGTCGGCATTCTTGGGGTCCACCGCGGGAATCGGAAGATCGCCGCCCCCAATCTTCATCGCGGGCCGTGGATCGTCCGTCGCCTTGTGCCAGTTTTCGCCGGCATCGTCGGATCGATATACACCCAGTCCCGCGCCCGAAGCGTATCCGCTTTCGTGCTTGGTTGAAAGTGTTGCATAAAGGCGGCTCGGATCGCTCGCCGCGATCGCCACCTGGATCTGCACCACGTCATCCGGCAGGCCCTTGGTGAGCTTTGTCCAGGTGTCGCCGCCGTCAGTCGACTTGAACAATCCGCCATTCGTGCCGTCATACTGGTTTTGGTCCTCCCACGGACCGAGCCGCGATTGCCACAACGCTGCGTACACCACGTTCGGATGCTGCGGATCAATCGCAACATCCGAGCCGCCTGTACTCGCGTCTTTGTACAGCACTTTTTTCCATGTCATTCCGCCATCCATCGAACGGAAGATGCCGCGCTCTTCATTTGGACCGTAGGGATGGCCGAGCACCGCCGCGAATATCCGGTTGGGATCACGCGGATCTACGGCCAGCGCTGGAATTTGTTCCGCATCATGCAATCCAAGATGCTGCCAGGTCTTTCCCGCATCATTCGATCGGTACATTCCGTCACCGATGGAAAGATCCGGACGATGCAATCCCTCTCCGCTCGCCACATACACGACGTTCGGATCGGACGGGGCAACGACAATCGCACCAATGGACTGTGTACCTTCCCCGTCGAAGATTGGATTCCAGGTGCGGCCGTAGTCATCGCTCTTCCAAACGCCACCGTCTACTTGGCCGACATAAAACACATTCGGCTGCCCTGGAACGCCTGTAGCTGCACGCGTGCGGCCTCCTCGAAACGGTCCCACCAATCTCCAATGCAGGTCTGGACGCCACTCAGGGGCAGCATCCTCCGCGAACAATCGGCGACCAAACGTAAAGATCAAGCCAGCAATCGCACAAAATAATGCGATGGACTTCGCAGCACGAAAAAAACTCATGTTGGGGAACTCCTCAAGCAAGGTCATATTCTATCGCTCGAATTCCAGCAGTCTCCCCATCTGGCCCCCAGCGTCGTCGCAGTTCGCCAGGGTGGCTCTCCCGGTGAACCGGTCATCGCGCACTGGTCAGAATGGCGCCGGCGATCGCTCCGAGCGGCATGACGCGATCGACGCCACCAAGCCTGATCGCCTCCTTTGGCATCCCAAACACCACGCAACTGGCTTCGTCCTGCGCAATTGTCGCCGCCCCGGCCTGCCTCAACTCGAGCATGCCCCGCGCTCCGTCATCGCCCATTCCAGTCAGGATCGCGCCAACCGTATTTGCTCCCGCGTACCGGGCTGCCGAGCGAAACAGCACATCCACCGATGGGCGATGACGGGACACCAGCGGACCATCTTTTACCTCGACGTAGTAGCGCGCACCGCTTCGTTTCAGCAACAGGTGATGATTCCCCGGCGCGATCAACGCGCGCCCTCGGATCACAGAATCATTCGTCTCCGCTTCCTTCACAGTGATATTGCATAGCGTATCCAGGCGTCGGGCAAAGGCGCGCGTAAACAGTTCCGGCATGTGCTGCACGATGACAATACCCGGCGCGTCCGCGGGAAGACTCTCGAGCAACAGTTTCAATGCTTCCGTGCCGCCTGTAGACGCTCCGATCACCACAACCTTTTCTGTTGTCTCCATCATCGCGTGCGTTGCCGGTGAAAGGATCGCGTCCGCTGTCAACTTCGGCTCAACCCGGTGAGATGGTCTCAAAGCACGCAATTTCGCCTTGGCTGCGGCCTTAACCGCATCGCAAATCGCGATGCGCGATTCCTCCAGAAACTGCTTCGCGCCTAGCCGTGGCTTGGCGATTACATCCACTGCGCCATAATCAATCGCGCTGACGGCGCTCTGCGCGCCCTCGCCAGCAAGGCTCGAACAGATCACCACCGGGATCGGATGCTGGCTCATAATCTTCTTGAGAAACGTCAGGCCATCCATCCGCGGCATTTCGATGTCGAGCGTGATCACATCCGGCAATTCTGCGCGGATGCGTTCGGCTGCCACAAACGGGTCGCTTGCCGTGCCGGTTACCTCGATCTCCGGATCGGTCGAAAGTACTTCCCGCAGCGTCTGGCGCACAACGGCGGAATCATCCACCACCAGCACACGCGTCATGGCTCACCGGTCCTTCCCGATCCCCGAAGCCATTGCACCGGGCTTGTTCCTGGATAACGCATCCTGGGCTTCAACGGTAGCGCCACTCAATTTTCGAACCAGCACGGCCCCGGTATCCGAGTGAAACTCAATCGCCAACCCCGAGGTTCCGCCCAGCCTCGAGGCAGCGATTTGCAGCCTTTCCTCCCGAAGAACCTTCAGTGCGGCCTCGCAATTCAGCCTACCCACGGTGGGTTTCGAGGGGTGATTCACGACTTTGAGCACATCGGCTCCGCCAAATACCTTGACTGCGATTTCAGAACGGAGAACTCCAAGAGACTCGAGTTCCCCAAGCAAGTCGAGGATTGCAAAGTCGACATAGCGCCGCGAATGCGACCGGCTCATCGCTCTCATGTGCGCTCCGGCATGGCAGGGCAGCATGGGATGGCAGAATCCGGCTATTCCTTTGCTCTGAGCGAAGAACGCGACACCAACGCAGGAACCGAGCACGGTCCGCAGAACCGTGGGTTCGGTCACTACGTAGAATTCACCGGGCTGCACGTAGATCTCGTGAACCCCCGCTTCAATCTCACGCATTCACCCTCCTGTAGAGTGATGGGGCGACAGGCGCAAACGGCAACGTCAAATCATGGAGAGTCTCTGCGTGCCCGACAAATAGATAGCCGCCTGGCGCGAGACAGTCGCTGAATTTCTCCAGAATCTGCTGCTGCGTGCGCCGGTCGAAATAGATCATTACGTTTCGGCAAAAGATCACGTCGGCTTTCCTATCCAGTCCATAGTCGGCATCCATAAGATTCAGTCTGCGAAAATCCACCATGCGCCGCAGTTCCGGCGCCAGGCGAACTTGTCGATTGTGAGGATCGCGGCTGCGAAGAAAATACTTTCGTCTGAGCGAGAGTGGCACCGCATTCGCTACCTCTTCTGGGTAGACACCCATTCCTGCCTTTTCAAGCACAGTTGCCGAAATATCCGTTGCCATCACGCGGAAGCGAAATCCCGGTTGTGCCCGGGCAAACTCGCTCAGAACCATGGCAAGCGTGTAAGGCTCTTCTCCAGTCGAACAGCCGGCGCTCCAGATAAACATCGGCGCGCTTCTCTCACTCCGTGCGAACCATTGAGGCAGGACTTCGGTAGAAAGAATTTCAAAATGCCGTGGCTCCCTGAAAAAATCGGTTTTGTTAGTCGTCACAACATCGATCAATGGAGTAATCTCTGCCTTCTCTCCATCGCCTTCGAACAGGTAATGGCAATACTCGCTATACGAATTCAGATGGAGGGCCTTCAGCCTCCGCTTGATGCGGCCCTCGAGCATCGTCTTCTTTTCCGCACCAAGATGGATTCCTGCTTCTGCATAGATGAAGCGGGAAAGGCGTACGAAATCGCGCGTCGAGATGGAATCTTCGCACATACTCAAGATTGGGCGGGGCGCCGGGTCGCCCCGCTGCTCCGTTATGCCGCCTCTTCTGTCACTTTGCGCGACTCCGACGCGTGCAGGGCCGCGAACTCCCCGTCTGAAAACACCCGGTCAATGTCCAGAATCATGATGAATTGGTTATCTCGTTTTCCCATCCCCTTAATGAAATCGGTGCGGATATGGACGCCTATCCGCGGCGCAGGTTGGATCTGGTCGGGCTCCAGGTCGATTACCTCCTCGACAGAATCGGCCAGGGCGCCAATCACTGTTACTTCGTCTTCCAACACCACCTCGACAACAACGATGCAGGTGTTGCGCGTGCTTTCGGTCTTTGACATCTCAAAGCAAAGGCGCAGATCAACTACAGGCACGACGCTCCCGCGCAGATTGATCACACCGCTCATAAAAGCAGGCGTTCTCGGAATTGCCGTGATCGTCGTCAGGTCGAGCACCTCTCTCACCTTTGCAACATCCGTGGCAAACACTTCTTGGCCCAACTTGAAGGTGAGGTACTGCCGTGTCTCCGTGATCTCAGAAACGCTCATATCGACTCCTCTCGCTATTTGAAGACCGGCGCGGAGTTTATCCGCGCCCTGACGTCAGTACCGCTCGAATTCCCCATCCAGGTCATCGCCTTTGTCATTCATGCGCAATACCGCCCCAGCCTTCGCACCCGCCTTAGTGTGACCGGTTGCGATCTGACCGTTCACTGCCACCTTGCTGGCAACCGGCTGCGCCTGCTTGATAGGCTTCCGGCTTGGCATGGCATGCCCCAGCGTGCCGCTGTCGTTCCCGGTTCGGAAGAAGGCCAGTGCGCTAACCAGTTGCTCCGCCTGGCTTGTCAGTTCTTCAGTCGTCGAGGCCATCTCTTCTGATGCGGAAGCGTTCTGCTGGATCACTTGCTCGAGCTGCTGAAGTGCCTTGTTGATCTGCTCGGCGCCGGTGTCCTGCTCCTTGCTGGCGGCGGAGATTTCCTGCACAAGTTCGGCAGTCCGCTGGATGTCGGGCACAACCTTTTCGAGCATCTCGCCCGATTTTTCCGACACTTTCAAAGTGGTCGCCGAAAGCTGGTTGATCTCGCCGGCGGCCTTCTGGCTGCGTTCTGCCAACTTGCGCACTTCCGCCGCCACCACGGCAAAGCCTTTGCCATGCTCGCCCGCCCGGGCCGCTTCGATAGCCGCGTTCAAAGCAAGCAGGTTTGTCTGTCGGGCAATCTCCTCGATGATCGAGATCTTGTTCGCGATCTCCTTCATCGCCGCTACAGCTTCCAGCACCGATTTGCCGCTTTCCTGGGCGTCTTTGGAAGATTTGTTGGCAATCTTGTCAGTCTGCTGCGCATTGTCGGCATTTTGCTTGATGTTCGAAACCATCTCCTCCATCGAGGATGATGCTTCTTCTGCCGCGGCGGCCTGCGCACTTGCGCCCTTCGATGCCTGAACGGAAGCCGTCGAGATGGACTGGCTGGCGGCTGCTACCTCTCCCGCAATGGATCGAATATCCGAAACCGTGCGAGTCAATCCGCCCACCATCGCCGCCAGCGCCTGCATGAGCTTGTCCTGTGCCGAGCGTTCCCGAATGGAAACGGTCAAGTCGCCATTCGCAATCGACTCTGCCGCCGAGGTGATCTCATTCATCGCAACAATCAGTGTGTTGAGGTTGTTCTTGATCAGGTTGAAATCTCCGTGATACACATCGGTGATTTGTGCTGGGATTTCGCCTTTGCTGATCTGCTCCACATAACGTGCCGACACGTTGAGAGGGGTGATCACCGCATCCAGCACGTCGTTCACCCCGCGAACGATCTCCGCGTAAGCGCCGTGAAAATGATCCACATCACCGCGCTCCGAGAGCTTCCCATCTTTTGACGCTTCGGTCAGGCGCACCAGTTCCTTCTGCAGTGTTTGGAGCACCAGGGCAACATTGTTGACGGCCATCTTCATCTTTTCGTGGTCGCCCTTGTAACTCTGCGTGATCAACTCGTCGATTTTGCCGCCAGAGATCTGTGCGAGGACTCGGTTGCCCTCGCCAATGGGAAGCAGAATTGCATCCAGCATGGAATTGACGCCATGCAGAATCTCGGCGTATGCACCCCGGAATTCCTCCTTCCGGCCGCGCTCGCCCAATTGACCATCATGCGACGCGGCGATCAGGCGCGTCATCTCCTTCTGTAATCCTTGCAGGACAAGCGCCACGTTATTCACTGCAAGCTTCATTTTTTCGTGATCGCCCTTGTAGCTCTGGGTGATTAATTCGTCGATCTTGCCTCCGGAAATTTGCTCCAGAACCCGGTTGCCCTCGCCGATGGGAAGCAGAATTGCGTCCAGCATCGTATTCACTCCATGCACGACCTCTGCATAGGCGCCCTGAAACTGCTCTTCCCGTCCCCGCTCGCCTAGCTGACCTTCGTGCGAAGCGGCAATCAGACGAGCCATTTCTTTTTCCAGGTCCTGCAGGACAAGCGCCACGTTGTTCACCGCAAGCTTCATTTTTTCGTGATCACCCTTGTAGCTCTGGGTAATCAACTCATCGATGTTGCCGGCGGAAATCTGAGCCAGGATCCGGTTGCCCTCTTCGATCGGTCGCAGAATGGCATCGAGGATGGCATTGACCGCACAAACGATTTCCGCGTACGCGCCTGTTGTCAGTTCCGGGCGCCCGCGTTCACTCAAGCGTCCATCCTCGGCGGCACGCGTCAGCCTGACGAACATCTCCTTCAACTGCTGCAACACCTGCGCAACACTGTTGACGGCGAGCTTCATATTCTCGTGCTCGCCTTTGTAAGTTTGCGTAATCCGCTCATCGATCTTGCCCGCAGCGATCTGCGCCAGGACCCGGTTACCCTCCTGGATCGGAAGCAGGATCGCATCGAGCATCTCGTTGACACCGGCGATCAAGTCGCGATCCGGTCCAGTGAATTGATCGACCCGCCCACGTTCCGCGAGGCGGCCTTCCTTGGATGCATCCACCAGGCGCATAATCTCCTGCAGGAGTAACAGCGAGTTGTCCTCCCGCGATGGCTTTGTGGGCCTCACGTGCGCTGCGCGACTATGCTGATCGACTCCGTTCCCCCTGCCGTTCGTCTCTCGTCCTTCGATTACCAACCTTGTCGGCATAAATATCCGCTCCTCCTCGATTGCACTTTCATTCCCGTCAAAATCGTCCGTCATCTTCCATCCGTCCGTGCCGGGCGGATGAAATTCGGATCATCCTTCACAATTCGTGTCCACGATGACTCGTTCTCGTTCTCGTTCTCGTTCTCAGGCCGGATGGCCACGTGGTCCGCGCAGGTTCGCACGCGCTGCCTCCTCAACCATGCGTTCCGAATCGAGGATCAGGGCGACACTCCCATTCCCCAGGATCGTGGCCCCGGAAACCGCCTGCACGTTTCGATAGAACCGGCCAAGGCTTTTGATGACGGTCTGGCAATTGCCCAACACCTGGTCTACTGCCAGACCACATCTCCCCTGGCTGGTTTCGACGACCATAATCTGCTCGATTTCGGGCCGTTCACCCTGTATGTCAAAATGCTGGCGGAGTGAAACGTACGGTATGAGTTCCCCGCGCACGTTCGCAACCTGCTTACCGTTCGCATCGGCCACGTCTTCTTTGGTCATCTCGATGCATTCCAGCGCATTTCCGAGCGGCAGGACGAAACGCGCATTCTCCACGCTCAACAAGAGTCCGTCAATAATGGCGAGCGTCAGCGGAAGACGAAGGGTGACGACCGTGCCCTGACCCGGTCGGCTGTTTACATCCACGGTGCCCCTGAGACTCTCTACTCTCCGGCGCACCACATCCATCCCCACGCCGCGGCCAGAGACGTTGGTGAGTTGTTGTGCGGTCGAAAAACCAGGCGCAAAGATCAGTGCATAGATCTGCGCATCGCTCAGATGCGCCTCGCTGCTGATCAGTCCCTTCTCAATCGCACGTTCCCGTACCGCCGCTGCATCGATACCGGCGCCATCATCGCTGACTCCGATCAATACGCTGGCGCCGGCATGCCGGGCCGATAAATGGACCTGTCCCGCACGGGGCTTACCGTGCGCTGCCCGCAGTTCAGGGGACTCGATGCCGTGATCGATGCTGTTGCGGATCAGGTGCAGAAGCGGATCACTCAACTGCTCAATCACCGTCTTGTCCAGTTCCGTTTCCGCCCCCTCCAGGACCAGTTCGACACACTTCCCCAGATCGCGTCCAAGGTCGTGTACGAGTCTGCGAAATTTCTCGAATGTTTCGCGAATCGGAATCATACGAACATTCATCGAGTTCTCGCGTAACGCAGAGGTGAGGCGCTCGACCTCTTCTGCGATTTCGATAACCTCCGCGTCGCCGCGCTGTGCTGCAACCTCGCTTAAACGGGCCTGAACCGTCACTAACTCGCCAACGAAGTTCACAAACTGATCAAGCTTCGCGGTCGGCACGCGTAGGGTTGTGGCAGAGTTTCCATCGGAAGCGCGTCTACCTCCCAAAGCGGATCGCCTGTCGTCGATAGAGTTCTCGTCCGCCCGTGGTGCGTCCGCGTTTGCACTCGCCGGGCGATTCAGCTTCCGACCCTCCAGCGGCACAATCCTCAGATCACATTCATCTTCTACAAAGATGAAAACGTCGCGAATCGAGTGTTCGTTTGCGCTCGCCCTCAGTTTTAGGTCCCAGGTGATGTAACACCGCTCCGGCTCAATTTCCGTGAGCGGCGGAATCTTGTCCGTATGCGCCGTAACGGAAAGCTCTCCCAGTTCTCTCAGTTCTTCCAACAGCAGCAGCGGATTCGTCCCGTTGAGCAGCAAGCCAGGACCGGGGGCAAAATGAATCTCCCAATCCCGCACTGGGCCCTTTACCGCATCTTCGTCAAGATTCTTTCCTTCCTCAGTTGATCTTGGCTCGTGGGGGATATCCGCTAACTGGCGCAGCTTGACCAATATCTCCTTGCGAGTTTCGTTTCCGGCGGACTGATTGTCGTCATCGAGCATGCTCCGGAGTTGGTCTACCGCCTCAAGCGTCAGCTCTACGAGTTCGGCATTTGCAGGATGCTTCCCACCGCGTACCTGATCGAAAGCGGTCTCCAACTCATGCGTAAAGGCCGACAGCCGCTCGAAGCCAAACATCGCTCCTGACCCCTTGATGGTGTGGAGCGCGCGAAAGACCCTGCCCACCAGTTCAGGGTCGTCGAGGCGTTCATCCAATTCGAGCAATGCTGATTCGAGATCGGTCAGGATCTCCCTCGCCTCCTCGCGGAAGTTCTGCTTGAACCGATCGGTGTCCATGGAGATCGCTTGTCGCATCACGCGTTCTCGCCTGCCTCCCGGGATTCAGAAAGAATCTGCAACCCGGCCTGGGAAAATGCTTCCTCGACTGCCTCTGGGATTTCGCCCGTGAATTCGAAACCGATCGTTCTGGCCTGCGCATAACGGGCCGCGGCCAGCAGCAGTTGCATGGCGGTAACATCCAGTTCGCTCAGTTCTTCCAGCGAAATATGCACTGACCGGTTGTCACGAAGCGCAACCAGGAGGCAAGCCTTCAATTCTTCGGCGCTCTCAATGTCAATCTTGCCGTCGAGACGGATCAAATATGAGCCTTCGCCCGACGTGCGAGTGATTCCCATGCCATTTCCCTGACAGGCTCGGACGCACCATCCACGGCCGACTGCCTCTACACACGCTTCATCGGCCTTATGGATGGAATCGTGAGGTGAGGTTCCCGATCCTGGCAGCGTGCATTCCCCTGACATGCTGAACTCATCTGCGTAAACCGTTGAAAGCCTTCAGAACAGCTCGATCGCCGGGCGAGTCGGCGGCGTATTCCCAATCGCATCGCCCGACGCCTCTTGATGGGTTCTGGTTTGACTGGCCATTCTGTAGCTTGCAAGGTGATCTTTCAGCAACGTCGCAAAGCTTGACTCGAAATTTCCGTCCCACTCGGGATCGACCAGTTCGCTGGCCATCAGTTGGACGTGATTCCGCATCTGCTTGAGAGCGACCTGCACCTGCTCCATCCTCTGGCGCATTACGTCCTGAAATTGGATATGACCCAGAGCTCGTGACAGCCTCTGAATGCTCTCCTCGTGACTGGCATCCACCTCGGCGATCACGTTGAGAAGGAGCTCACCGTTCCGGGCAAACTCCAGTTGCATTTCCCCAAGTCCCGTCACCAGGGCTTGGATCTCTTCGCTGGCTTGCTCACGTTCCAGCGCGGCTTTAACCTCCATCATCTCCGCATCCACCCATTTCGAGGTGGCCCGGATCTTTTCATCGATGCTGGTCGCAGCTGCAGACGCGTTGACCGAAAGCTTTCGTACCTCGTAAGCGACCACTCCGAAGCCGCGCCCGGCGCTTCCCGCACGGGCCGCCTCAATTTCCGCGTTTAATGCCAGTAGGCTGGTCTGTTGGGCAATGGATGTAATGAGCTTCGTGAGCGGCATCAGAGACCGCACTTCTCCAGAGATATCCTGAATTCGTTGTAGGTTCGATCGCAGTCCTGCGCGCTGCGCTTCCAGCCCGGCCTGCAGAGCCCCGATCATTTCTCGGCTCGTATCAGCACGACGGTGCGTGTTTTCTGTAAGCTCCTTTCCGCTCCGCACCGATTGGTGAATGCGCTCCCGCTTCTCGGTGGCCTGCGAATACAGAAGGCCGATCTCTTCGATCACCTTCAAGACCTCCGCCTCCGACTCAGCCATCGAATCTCCAAGATGTTTATGCATCACGTCGATGTAAGAGCCGGAACCTCTCAGTTCTCCGCTGATCGATTGGCACGCTGAGAGCCTTTGTGATATCTGGCCAAAGTTCATCTGGCCAAATGCCCACATGTCCGACACCGCTTGGCGCGCCGAGTTCCAGTGCCACCACTTGAATGCCAGCCCGGGTATCACGAGAAAGCCGATCAGCATCTCGGCGGTGCGCACCTTGTAATTCGCCAGGACTCCGTCAGTCCCATAGAAAACCGCTGCGCAGAACGACGCGAGAGTGATAAACCGGGCCACGCTCTCCAATACCAGGCGATTGCGGATCCGGCGAAAACGCCTCTCGCGATGTTGGGCAATGGAACCCGTCTCGCCACGCTCATTCCCCGGTTCCCCACTCCATACCGCCCGAGTTTCGAGCCATGCACTCGCCGCCACGCTAAGCTCCCGGAAGCACTTTCCTGATCACGGCAGTCAGGTCGCTCCCCGAAATGGGTTTCACCAGCCATCCCGTCGCTCCCGCCCGTTTGCCTTCTTCGCGCTTCGAACTTTCACTCTCGGTGGTCAGGGTCAAAATGGGAGTGAATCGCGTTCCCGGTAAGGCGCGAACGCTCCGAATCAGTTCCATTCCGCTGACGAGCGGCATGTTGATGTCGGTCAGAATCAGATTGGGCCTCAACCCGCTCTGCAGCTTCTCCAGTGCCACTTTCCCGTTCTCGGCGGTTTCCACAAAGAACCCGTTCATCGACAGCGCGGTCTTCAGGCTCAGCAATACGGTCGAAGAATCATCAACTACCAGAATCGTCTTCGGCATTCCATGCTCTCCGCAGTCAGACTGTCAGATCTCCTCGCGAATGCAATCACTTCGGCAACGAGCGCGCAGGAGTGGTCCCGCCCTGACTGACTCATCGGCAGGGTATGCCGGGAACGTGAACCGGTCCGCTGTTCAAACCTCCCTGGATTCCAGGCTGACCCATGGTTTCTTCTTGCCTCAAACCGTTCGCGATCACTGGCATGCCATCAAAGTGGTAATCTCAACTCAGCGGACTTGGGTACCGCTCTTCCCTCGATACGGCACGCATTTCCGCCAGCTCAGATTTCCAATCACGGCATTTTGTAAACGGCGCTTCATCTTGCGTCGCCACGGAAGCGGATAACATTCGCTTGTTGCCGTTGCGAGTCAAGGCGCCGGCTCCGTCAACTATGTTTCACAACTTGTTTCAAACACTTCCTCATCCTTCGGCATCACGCGTTGGAGAAGTCTCAATGTCTCTCGGCATCATTCGCCCGCTTGCCGACCATTTGTTCCCGTTCGCCCAGGGTAGCCGCTGCATTGCACCTTGTGGAAACATGCCCTCGCGTCTTCATCTCGCGCTTTCTCTAGCCTTCGGTCAGTCATCCACGAGCATTTTTGCCCCGGAGGCGACGCCGGCCCACTACATTTTCGGCCTGTCCATGTTCGTGCTTGCTATTTGTGCGAGCATCTTCATCGTCGTCGCCGGACTGCTTCTCTACGCATTGATTCGCTTCCGCCACCGCCGCGGCTTCACCGTCCGTGAACCCGCGCAGATTTACGGGAGCGCCCAGGTCGAACTCTCCTGGACGGTCATTCCCATCCTGATCGTGGTGGTTCTTTTCCTGGCAACGGCACGAGTCATCTTTGTCACCCAGGCGGCTCCGCGGCCCGAAAAATCCCTGGATGTTGTCGTCATCGGGCATCAATTCTGGTGGGAATACCGGTATCCAAAGCTGGGAATTATCACCGCCAACGAACTGCATATCCCGGTCAGCAATCCGAATGATCCCATGCCGACTTATCTCACCATGTCTTCCGCAGATACCGACCATAGTTTCTGGGTACCGCGCCTAGCCGGAAAAATGGACGTCATTCCCAACAAGGTAAATACGATGTGGATTGATCCCGAAAAAGTGGGACTCTACGTTGGACAATGCGCCCAGTACTGCGGCGTAGAACACGCCAAAATGCTCATTCGGGTTTACGCAGACTCACCCTCCGATTTCGAGAAATGGGCTGGCGAGCAAGCCAGGCCCGCTTTGCAGGACCCCTCAGCAGCGGAAGGAAAGGCTGTATTTGAACGCAACGCATGCGCCAACTGCCATACCGTCTCAGGCACCCCGGCCAGGGGAATGTTCGGCCCCGACCTCTCGCACATGGCCAGCCGCGCAACCATCGCCTCAGGATCGGTCCCGTTAACGGAAGCAAATCTGCGTGCGTGGATCGACAATCCGGAACAGTTCAAGCCCGGCGTGCTGATGCCCGCAATGCACCTCAGCCCGCACGACCTCGATGCCGTTTCTCGGTACCTCATGACCCTTCGCTAATCCGCCAACCGAGGAAATCATGGCGACTCAAACTCCGGCTAATCCGATCACCGAAACTACTCTCCGATTGAGGCGCCGCGGCCGCATGCTGCAATTCCTGCATGAGTGGATCACGACCGTCGACCACAAAAAGATCGGCATCATGTACATCCTGTATGCGCTCGTCTTCCTCCTCATCGCTGGCCTTGAAGCGATTCTGATGCGCATCCAGCTCGCTGTCCCCAACAACACATTTGTTTCGCCGCAGGTCTTCAATCGCCTCTTCACCATGCACGGGACAACGATGGTGTTCTTCGTCGGGATGCCCATCCTTTTTGGCTTCGGCAATTACCTCGTTCCGCTCATGATCGGGGCGCGCGATATGGCCTTCCCGCGCCTGAACGCGTTCAGCTTCTGGATTTCCGCGTTCGGCGGTCTCCTTCTCTATTTCAGCTACTTTGGAGGAAGCGGTCTTTATGGCGCTGGCTCTGCCCCCGACGTCGGCTGGTGGGCTTACGCGCCTCTGACAGCGCGCGTCTTCTCCCCCGGCCACTCGACAGACTACTGGACGCTCAGCATCTTCCTCAGCGGAATCGGAAGCATCGGTACCGCCCTCAACCTGGTGGCCACCACGCTCTGCATGCGCTGTCCGGGCATGAAGCTCAGCCGCATGCCCCTGCTGGTCTGGCTCTATCTGGTTACCGGCGTGCTTGTCTTTCTCGCAGTCAGTCCCCTCACGGCAGCGCAAATCATGCTCTGCATCGACCGCTACCTGGGCGGACACTTCTTTGATACCCAGGCCGGCGGCTCCGCTGTTCTCTGGATGCACTTTTTTTGGATTTTTGGGCATCCCGAGGTCTACGTTCTCGTGTTGCCCGCGTTTGCCTTTGCCAATGAGATCGTTCCCGTGTTCTCGCGCAAAGCGATCTTCGGTTATCCGGCGATGGTCTCGGCCACGGTCGGCATCGGCTTTATCAGCCTCACGGTCTGGGCACACCATATGTTTACCGTTGGACTAGGCGCCGGAGCCAATGCCTTCTTCACTTTTTCAACTATGTTGATCGCCATCTTTACCGGCATCAAGATATTCAATTGGGTTGCAACTCTGTGGGGCGGCAACATCCACTTCACCACAGCGATGAAATTCACGATCGCCTTTCTCTTCCAGTTTCCGGCCGCCGGCCTGACCGGAATCATGCTGTCGGTGTCGCCCTTCGATTGGCAGCTCAGTCACTCGTACTTTGTGGTCGCACATTTTCATTACGTGCTGGTCGGAGCCATTCTCTTCATGATCTTCGCGGCCTTCTACTTTTGGTACCCCAAGATGACCGGCCGCATGCTCAACGACACACTCGGCTCCTGGCATTTCTGGCTCTTCGTCATTGGGTTCCATCTCACGTTCGACTTCATGCATATCCCCGGCATGTTGGGTATGCCGCGTCGCATCTACACCTATGAAGCCGACCGCGGCTGGGCCATCTGGAACATGATCGTCTCGAGTGGTGCGGTCTTTCAGGCCGTTGCCGTTCTTCTCTTTGCCTGGAACCTGGTTCGCTCCTACTTCAAGGGCGATCCGGCCGGGCCCGACCCGTGGGATGCGTGGACGCTCGAATGGTCCACCAGTTCGCCTCCGCCCAGCTATAACTTCGCGGTCATCCCTACCGTTGAAAGCCGTCGTCCACTGTGGGACCTGAAACACCCCGAAGATCCGGATTCGCAATATGAATAAGAGCCGCGCACAGACACGATGCAGTAGGAGTGCCGCCCTATGACAACTGCCGTTCCGGTCCCGCATCAACCGGTCGAAGAATGGCATCAGCCTTCCCGCGGCATTGTCGGCATGGCTTGCCTGATCACCGCGGAATCAGCCATCTTTGTCATCTTTGTCACGGCCTACCTGTATTACCTTGGCAAGAGCCTCACCGGCCCCGCGCCGCACGATGTGCTCGACGCTCCGATCTTTGCCACCGTTTGCCTGCTTTCAAGCAGCATCACCGTGCATTTTTCCGTCCACGAGCTCCGCGCCGTCCGCATCGCCCGCAGTGCATGGTGGCTCGCGGCAACCGTGCTGCTCGGCAGCATTTTTATCGGATTCACGGCGTTCGAATGGTACGACCTGATCAATCATCACGGGCTGACAATCAGCACCAATCTTTTTGGAACAACTTTTTATTCGCTTGTCGGGCTCCATGCGTCGCACGTGCTTGTCGGACTCATCTTGCTCAGTCTCGCACTCATCTTTTCCATCGCCGGCAAAGTCACTGAGCATCACGCCGAGCGTCTCGAGGTTCTTTCGTTGTACTGGCATTTTGTCGACGCAGTATGGGTGGTCGTTTTCACCGTCGTCTACATCATTGGCCGTTAAATGAAAATGGGATCGGGAGCGAGAGGAGTCATGGATCATCACAGCGAGACCGGCGAAAACAAGATTCACATGCCCATGCCCACCGCATGGCCATTCGTGCTCGCCCTCGGCACCGCCCTGATCATCACGGGAATGGTGACCAGTGCCGGAATCAGCGTTCTGGGCCTCGTCCTGTTTGTGATCTCCGCGGTTGGTTGGTTCCTCAACGTACTGCCTTCCGAAGCGCATGAACTCATCGCCGCACCCGAGGCTCCCATCGAGATCGCAAGCGCCCGCCGGTCCATTCAGCGGCTTCCCATCGGCCCGATGCACCGCAAACTCATACCGGTCGAGACGTTTCAGATCACTACCGGCCTGAAAGGAGGCATCGCGGGTGGAATTGCCATGATCGCCCCTGCGACTGCCTTCAGCCTCATCAAGTACCACAGCCTGTGGTACGCCACCAACCTGATGGCAGCTGGCGGTTTTGTGGACTGGGCCCACCAGAGCGACGCATTTCTTGCTCAGTTCCACATGCAAGGACTCCTTGCCGCGCTGGGTATTCATGCCGTCTCCTCTCTGCTCGTCGGGCTGCTTTATGGCGCTATGTTGCCCATGTTTCCCCGATGGCCGATTCTGACCGCCGGCTTCCTCGCTCCGCTCCTTTGGACGGGCTTGCTCGCATCCACTCTCGAGGTAGTAAGCCCGATCCTCAACGACCGCATCGACTGGTACTGGTTCGTGCCATCCCAGATCGCCTTCGGTCTCGTTTGCGGATTCGTCGTGAATCTTCACGCAAAAGTTCGTACACCCCAATTTCAGGCCTTGCCGTTCGCAGTGCGTGCTGGCATTGAGATGGGCGGACCCGAAGAAGGAGAACACGAGAATAAGAAGGACCGACAGGAATGAGAGGCATTCGCGGTATCTTCCCGGCGTTGGCGGGCATCGTGTGCATCGCATGCACAGCATGCGACCGAGCGCCCGGTTACCCGCGCGCCGGAGCTGAAGTCGCGCGTCCAGATCAGGTCCTCGACTTCCACATGCTTTACAGCGAGAACTGCTCTGGTTGCCACGGGGCGAACGGTCGCGGCGGTGCGGCACTGCCGCTCAATGATCCCGCATATCTTGCCATCGCCGGCGCGGACAACCTGCGTCGCGCAACCGCAAACGGCATCGACAAGACCCTGATGCCGGCCTTCGCGCAAAGTGCTGGCGGCATGCTCACCGATCAACAAATCGATTCGCTTGTGCAGGGCATGCTGCATGAGTGGTCGCGGCCTGCGGAGTTCGCAAGCCTCAATCTTCCTTCCTATTCCGCGAACACAACACCGGATCTGGCCGCGGGCCAAAAAGCATTCGTAACTGCTTGCGCGCGCTGCCACGGTAACGACGGTGCGGGCCTGCCAAGGCCCCCAGACTCGCAGCTCAAATCGATTCAAGATCCCGATGCCACTCCCTTCTCCGTAGTCGATCCGAATTACCTGTCGCTCATCAGCGACCAGGGACTGCGCAGCCTGATCATGACGGGTCATCCCGATTCTCATGCGGCTGATTGGCGAACCTGCATTCCTGGCAGTAAGAATCCGTTGTCTGCGCAGCAAATCACAGACATTGTCGCTTGGATCGTTTCGCATCGGCCGAAAGACTTCCAGCGAGAGGCCGGCAACGCCCAACCTGCACGAAACTCTGGCAAACCATCGAACGCCGGCGAGGAGCAAAAGTGACGTCACCCGAACCGCAGAAACAAGTCTCGCCACCCCTCCAGCCTCAGATGGCAGCATCTGCCCCCGATAGCGACACGCGCTCGCGCCGCGCCTTTCTGTTCAAGATCTCATTGCTCCTCAATGGACTCGTCGGCGCCGTCCTCGCCGTGCCCATCTTCGGCTATCTCTTCGGTCCCACCTTCAAAAAAGGATCAAGTTACAAATCGTGGGTCTCGCTCGGTCCGATAACCGACTTTCCTGAAGGGGAAACGCGCCTGGCCAGCTATCACAACCCGCTCACGGCGCCATCGGATGGCGCCACGGGTACTGAAGCTTGTTGGGTTCGGCGCATCCAGGGAAATCAGTTTCAAGTGTTCGCAGTAAACTGCGCGCATCTCAACTGCCCGGTGCGTTGGTTCCCGCAGTCGCGGCTCTTCATGTGCCCGTGTCACGGCGGCGTCTATTATCAGGATGGTTCGCGAGCCTCGGGCCCGCCAACCCGTGGCCTGTTCGAGTACCAATACTCAGTCAATAGCAACAACCTGATGATCTTTGCCGGGCAGATGCCGACGCTCTCCAATAGGGCCTGCAACCAGAACCCGCTCGTTCAAATCGAGAATTCCGCTCCCGGCACCGCGTCCGACACCAGCGCGAGGGTTGACCAATGGCCGGCCTGATCTCCCGCTCCACCGCTACCATGCGCAAAACTTATGCGTGGTTCGATCATCGCCTCGGCCTCGACAAGCCCTTGCGCGAAGCGGCTGCGCATCCGACGCCCTCAAGCAGCGCCAGTTGGTGGTATGTCTTCGGAAGCGCAGCGACGGTGCTGTTCATCCTGCAGGTCGTGACCGGCATTCTGCTTGGGCTCGTCTACAGCCCGTCGGCAGGAGACGCCTGGAGCAGCCTTGAGTTCATCAATCACAACATCACGCTGGGATGGTTCCTGCGTGCAATGCATGGGTGGGGTTCCGACTTCATGGTCATCGTCGTCCTCGTCCACATGATGCAGGTTTTTGTATTCGGCGCATACAAGTTTCCTCGCGAGCTCACTTGGATCCTCGGCGTCTTTCTTCTGCTCTTCACGCTGGGTATGGCATTCACGGGACAGGTGCTGCGTTTCGACCAGGATGCCTACTGGGGCCTCGGCATCGGTGCATCCATCGTGGGCCGCGTTCCTTGGATTGGCGGCCGTCTCGTGCACTGGATGCTTGGAGGGCCGATTATCGGCGGTCGAACCCTTTCGCGGTTTTTCGATCTGCATGTTTTCATCATCCCCGGCTTGCTTTTTCTGTTTGCCGCCCTCCACATCTGGATGGTGCTGCGCCTCGGAGTGAATGAGTGGCCGATGCCCGGCCGCCTCGTAAGCAAGCTCAGCTACGAACGCGAGTATCACGAGGCGAACGCCAAGAATGGTGTCCCGTTTGTTCCTGACGCGGCTTGGAAAGATGCTGTATTCGCCGCTGCGATCCTGCTCTCCGTAATGGCCTGCGCGTTGCTCTTTGGCCCATTCGGCCCTGGCGGCCAACCCGATCCAACCATCATCCAGACGGTGCCCAAGCCCGATGCACCTTTCCTCTGGATTTACGCGGTGCTCGCCTATCTTCCGGCCGATCTCGAAACTCCGGCGATCTTCATCGCTCCCATCGTGATCATCGGCGGATTGCTCCTGCTGCCGCTCATCGCCTCGGAAGGCGAGAAGCATTGGTCTCGCCGTCCCATCGCCGTTCTCACGCTTGCCCTGTCGGCCGTCACCTTGGCGATTTTCACGCAACTCGGAACCTACACGCCGTGGAGTCCGAAGATGGATGCCTGGTCCGCAGCCCCAACCCCCGCTGTGTACCTGCATGACCGCTCCCCTCTGGAGCGCCAGGGCGCGCTCGTTTTGCAGTACAAGCAGTGCCGCAACTGCCATTCCCTTGGCGGCGTGGGTGGATTGCGCGGACCCGCACTCGATTCGATCGCCACGCGAATGACCGAAGACCAGATGATTCGCCAGGTCCTGCAAGGTGGGGGCAATATGCCCGCCTATGGCAACGCGCTTAGCCCCGCCGAGACAACGGCACTGGTCAGCTTTCTCCTCACTTTGCGCGGCAACAATCTGCCTCGGGCCGTCGACGTTTCACACGGACTTACACACACCGCGCCGCCGGCCGTACCGGACCAACCGGCAACTCAGGGAGCACGCTAATCATGTCCCCGGCGTTCCAATCCGTGCTCGATGATTGGTCGCCCCCGGTTTGGCTCACAAGCGCCATCTTTCTTGCCGCTCTGATATATCTCCGTGGCTGGTTCGCCATCCGCAAGACGCGTCCTGAGCAGTTCTCCGTCTGGCGTCTCACAGCGTTTATGTCGGCGCTCGCCTGTCTCTGGATTGCAATTGGCTCCCCACTGGACGCATTTGCTGACATTCTGCTGAGCGCACACATGGTGGAACATCTGATCCTCATGTCGCTCGTCCCTCCGCTCATGCTCATCGGACTGCCCGTTGTTCCCATGCTGCGCGGGCTACCCCTGTCCATCCGGAAACATATCGCCGGCCCGCTCATTCGACTCAGGCCACTACGCGGTCTCGTTCATTGCGTCACCAGACCGGTGGTCGCATGGCTTTCGATGAACCTGGCATTCCTTCTCTGGCACATTCCGTCGGCCTATGACTTTGCTCTCGAACACGAAGGCTGGCATGATGTCGAACATCTCTGCTTCCTGTCCACATCACTTCTCTTCTGGTGGTGCGTCCTTCGGCCATGGCCGGCGGGCCAGCATTCGCACGACTGGACCATCCTGCTCTATCTCGTCTCTGCCGACATGGTGAACACCGCTCTTTCCGCTTTTCTGGCCTTTTGCAACCGCCCGGTCTATCCGTTCTATGTGCATCACCCCAACCCCTTCCAGATTGCGCCCCTTCCCGACCAGGTCCTCGGCGCCGTCATCATGTGGGTCATTGGCTCTCTCGCCTTTCTCATTCCCGCCGCCGCCATCACGTTTGGATTCCTGCAACCCACTGTAAATCGAACGGCTTACACGCGCGCCTGATCCCACCAAATCCAATTTCCTTGGCCGCTTGACCCAGACCCACCAATCCTGATAACTAATGGATTAGTTGTTCGTCCAACATAGCGGTACGATGCCCCCGAAGAAGTCCAATACGTTGACTGAAGCCGAGCTGAGGTTGATGAGAATCCTCTGGCGCCGCGGAGATTCCGCTGTAAATGATCTGGTTGCCGGACTTCCCGACGGAGAATCCCTGGCCTACAACTCTGTCCTCACGACAATCCGCATCCTCGAGCAAAAAGGCTACGTCGAGCACCGCCAGGAAGGCCGGGCGTTCATTTACCGGGCAAGCATCGCCGAACTTGATGCCAGCCGTTCCGAGGTCCGCCACGTTCTAGGCAGGTTTTTTGGCAACTCGAGGGAGCGTCTGCTGCTCTCTCTATTAGGGGATGAAGAGATTACTCCTGAGGAGTTGGAACGCCTGAAGGACGCCATCAATAACGCCGCACCTGACGAGCATGATCCAAATCGACAGGAGGAGAGATAGCCGTGCTGCCGATATACCTCCTCGAACTCGTCCGCTGGATTCCCCCGATCGGAGTTACAGACGCGCTGCGCGGTGTCTCGCAATGGATGGCATCCATTGCAGTCACTGAATTGTGGCAAGGCGCGGCGATCGCCATCGGCCTGGCACTCACTCTCCGCATGGCGCCTCGCGTGTCGGCTGCACATCGGTTCGTTATCTGGACCGGCAGCTTCCTCTTGCTTTTGGTTCTTCCGTGGTTGCCGTGGTTTGCGCAACTCTTCGCACCATCATCCACCGGTGTGGGCTCCTCGTCCTCAAGCCATTGGCTTCAGGTGGATATGCGCTGGGCTTTTGCCATTACCGCAGTTTGGATTCTCGCTTCGATGCTGCGTGCCGGAGATCTTCTCGTCCATTCCGTTCGACTCTTCCGCCTTTGGAAGAAAGCTAGCCCCGTGAAAGGATTTGCGTCATCGGTCGGGCTTACATCTGTTCGGGGACGCCGGAATTTCGAGTTGTGCACCACGAGCGAACTGGATCGCCCCAGTGTGATTGGATTCTTTGCGCCACGAATCCTCATTCCGGATTGGCTGCTCGATCGCTTGACCCCCGCTGAACTCGAGCAGGTCGTGCTGCATGAAGCAGAGCACCTGCATCGACGCGACGACTGGACCAATCTCGTCCAAAAACTTTGTCTTATCGTTTTTCCGTTGAATCCGGCTCTCGCGTGGATTGAGCGTCGGCTGTGCCGAGAGCGTGAGATGGCCTGCGATGAAGCGGTGATCCTCGCGACAAAAGCTCCCCGAGCCTACGCCGCCTGTCTCGCCAGCCTCGCTGAGCGCGGGTTGAGGCGACGTGCTGAAGCCTTGTCCCTAGGCGCGTGGCACAGACGCGCCGAGCTTGTGAGCCGCGTGCACAGCATCCTGGCCCAGCCTCGCCTGCTGAGCCCATTGGCGACTCGGGCGCTCCTCGGAATCCTCGGGTGCGGCCTTATCTTCGGTTCCATCGAGCTCGCACGATGCCCGCAGTTCGTTACATTCGTTCCAGATCCGTTGCAGCCATTGGCAACCAAAACCGCTTTGCCCGTCGGCAACCCGGCCGAGGCAACCCATACATCGTATGCGTCTGAAAATTCCTCAGCGCGTTTCCGCGTTGTGAATACCGTCGCACGCACGCATCAACCTTCACAGCAGCCAGCATTCAAGTCGGCCACAGGATCAACGCGCGTCCATTCCCCGGTTGCCTTGCCGGTGATGGCAAAAGTTCAGGAACCGTCAGAGGTCGTTCCCGCCGAACGACGCCAAAAGCATCCGAAGGAAAACGGTTTGCCGTCTCAGCCGCAGGAATGGCTGGTACTCACTACCTGGGAGCAGGTGGAAACCCAGACTCCAGTCGGCGTTGTGTCCGATTCTGGGACGGTAGAGAATTCCGCTCCAAAGCCGGTGCCTCAATCCCACGCCAGCATAACCCGGCAGGTCACGGTCACACGCTTGATTCTGCGCGTGGCGCCGGCAAGCTCAAACCCGAACCAACCCAGCGCGATCCCGCTCGTCCGCGACGACTGGTTCGTCTTCCAACTTTAAACGTCAACTTCAACCATCGAGAGGTGTTATGTCCACATCAACTAATTCATTAGTCGCAAAGGCGAGAAGGCTGGTCCTTCCCATCGGCGGCGCCGCGACCATCATCCTTGGTCTTTCATTCGCAATCGCCCACAAAGCAAGCGCTGCGAGCGATGGCGGCGTGCCGCCGCTGGATGACCAAAGCATTTCATCCTTGGTATCGCTCGATAACGCTGTCGAAAACCTCGCTGCGCATGTGACGCCGGCGGTCGTGAACGTCGCAGTCACCTCCCGTGTCACCGGAGACAACGCAAGCGGAGACGATGAGGATAGCTCGAATGGCCAGCAAGGCAATCCGCAGAACGGCATCCCGCCCGAGTTCCGCTGGTTCTTCGGCAACGGTCAGGGTTTCGGCCAGGGAATGAGGCCGACGCCCCAAATCGAGCGCGGCATCGGTTCCGGCGTGATCGTCTCCCCCGACGGCTACATCGTCACCAATGATCATGTCGTCAACGGCGCAATGCAGATTCGTGTGACGATGCATGATCGCCGGGTGTTTCCCGCCAAGCTGGTCGGTGTCGACAAGCTGAATGACCTGGCAGTGATCAAGATTGATGCCCATAATCTGCCAACCGTGCCCTGGGGCGATTCGAAAGCGTTGCACCCAGGCCAAACTGTACTTGCCTTCGGCAACCCATTCGGCAACTTCCCGTTTACGGTGACCCGCGGCATCATCAGCGCTCTCAACCGGCCCAATCCCTACCGCGATGATCCGCGCAAGCCCGGCGACTTCATCCAGACCGACGCCGCGATCAACCCCGGCAACTCCGGTGGTCCGCTGGTGGATGCTCGCGGCCAGGTGATCGGGATTAACACGTTCATCATCACGGACAATGGTTCCTTCGCCGGCGCCGGCTTTGCCATTCCGTCAGAAATCGCCGAAGCTTCAGCCAATTCGATCATCAAGAGCGGAAAAGTGCAGCACGGTTATCTCGGCATCAGCATGAACGACGTGACGCCCGAGAACTCCACCTTCTTCAACCTGTCGGACGCTTCTGGAGCGATCGTAAGCCAAGTCACACCAGACTCGCCTGCCTCCGAGGCCGGCCTCAAGCGCGGCGACGTACTGCGCGAACTGGACGGCAGAAAAATCGCCAATGGCGGAGATCTCCAGGTTGCGGTCTCGCAGATCGCTCCAGGAAACTCCATTGATCTCGGAATCCTGCGCAACGGGCAGCCGATGACGGTCCACGTCAAGGTGGGAGAGTTCCACGGCAATAGTGAGGTCGCGCAGAACAGCAGCTCTGAATCAAATCAACGCGGCCACCTTGGCCTCACCGTGAACAACCTTTCACCCGAACTCCGTCAGCAGTTGAATATCCCGGCCGATGTGCAAGGCGCCGCCGTGGAGAATGTGCGCCCCGCCAGCCCCGCGGATAACGCTGGGCTCAGCCAGGGCGATGTCATCGTCGAAGTGGACCGCAAGCCGGTTAGCAACGCCCAGGGGTTCGTCGATGCTGTGCACGCAGCACCAGCCGACAAGGACATTCTCTTGTTGGTCTGGGCACATGGTGGCGAATCCTACGTTGTAGTGCATCCGAGCGATGGATCGCAGCAAAACGGCATGTAACCACGACCCAAGGGCCGCCGCCGATTCCTCCAGCAGCGGCCCATTCCTTCCTTAGTGATTCGGCCTTCGCGCCGCTCGCAGTAACCGGTTCTCCATCAGCAGCTTAGCAATTCGAAGCCCGCAATTCGGGACAAAATCGGACCAATTCGGTTGCATTTTGGCCCTGCTCCTGCGAAGATCAACTCATGTTTGGTCGCCTCTGTTGTCGGTGCTGTATGCCGCTTCGCGCGCACAGGCGACCTTTGATCGTACCTTCTTTCTAGCTTTCTCCTAAGGTTTCTTGATTGCCCGCGATGCTGCTATAGCGATCGCGGGCTTTCCTTTTTACGGGACAAAAAGGGGACGAAATGGACCAGGCAGTTCAGCCAAAAGAGACCAAGGCGCAGCGCATGGAGCGGCTCAAGCGTGAGAAGAATCCATGGCAGGCCTTCGACGAGGTTCGCGCCTTTGCACGCGCCGGCCGCTCCAGCGTGGTTCCGGAATGGGCCTCAGCCTATTTCAAGTGGTGGGGCATTTATACGCAGGGAGACGGAGTCGGGGCTATTGGCGGAAAGGGTGGCGAAGGCATCGCATCCGAGTACTTCATGATGCGCATCGGCATTCCCAACGGCATTCTTACCTCCCATCAACTCCGCACCATCGCACGCCTGACTCAGGCTCACGCGCGCAATCTTGCCGACATCACGGTCCGTCAGAATATTCAGCTGCATTGGCTGACCATTGAGTCCCTCCCCGAGATCGTCGATACGCTTGCTTCCATCGGCCTTTCGCCCAAGGGCGCTTGCGGGGACGTGGTCCGCAACGTTACGGGTTGCCCCTTGGCTGGTATCGCCAACGACGAGCTCATTGACGCTTCGCCGATCGCACTCGCCATCGCACACGACCTCAACGCGAATCCCGATTTCGTGAATCTGCCTCGGAAGTTCAAGATCTCCGCAACCGGCTGCACTTCCTGGTGCACCTATCCCGAGATCAATGACATCGGCCTCACGCCCGCCATCCGCGACGGCAAGGTCGGATTCTCCCTGCGCGTGGGCGGCGGCCTCTCGAACGAGCCGCATCTTGCAGTCCGGTTAAATGCCTTTCTGCTTCCGCACCAGGCTCCGGCTGCAGCACGCGCTGTCACCGAGATCTTTCGTGATCAGCTCGTTCTGCGCGAAAGCCGCGATCGCGCTCGCCTGAAATACCTGTTCACAAAAGAAGGCTGGACCCCCGATGACTTTCTCAGGGAGCTCCAATCGCGGCTCGATTTCCAGCTGCTTCCTGCCGGAGATGAGAATGTGCCGGGCGATGTGTTCCGCGACCATGCCGGCATCCATCCGCAGCGGCAGCGCGGTCTGGCCTATGTCGGCGCATCCGTTTTGCGCGGGCGCCTGACCGGCGAGCAGCTCGAAGCCGCGGCGGAGCTCGCCGAACGCTTCGGTACCGGGGAGCTACGCGCCACCGTCTCTCAGAACCTGCTGTTCATCAATATCCCGCAGGCCAAGGCCAACGAGCTTGCTCGTGAGCTCGGCCGAATCGGCCTAGTCGTCGAGGCGACCAATTTCTGGCGCGGCGCTGTCGCCTGCACCGGCACCGAATTTTGCAAACTTGCCATCACGGAGACAAAAGGCTTTGCCCGTTGGCTTGTCGAGGAACTCGAAGAGCGCCTGCCACAGTTTGATCAGCAACTTCGGCTTCATGTCACCGGCTGTCCCAACGGCTGCGGCCAGCACTGGATTGCCGACATCGGCATCGAAGGAAAGAAAATCAAGCATGAAGGCAAGCTGACGGATGCCTACTACTTTTGCCTGGGCGGAGCCGTAGGACAACACGCCGGCATCGCCCGTCCCGTCGGCTACCGTTGCGCTGCTCCGCTTGTCCCTGACGCTATCGAGCGGCTCCTGCGCGAATACATCGAGAGCCGCCGGGAAAATGAGAATCTCCGCGCCTGGTTCGCCCGCCACAGCAATGACGAACTCCGCGGTTGTCTTGCCGGCGAAGTGCTGGCTGCCGTCGAGCGCGATCTGCCAACGGGCCGTGTGCCCCATGCGGTCGCTGAATGACCTCGGAATGAATGTTGGACTTGAAGGAACCAAATGAGTCTTCTACCCATCTTTCTCCAACTCGAAGGACGTCCAGGGCTCATCGTCGGAGCAGGGACTGTGGCTCTCGACAAGATCGGCACGCTCCTCAAAACCGGACTCCGCCTGCGTGTGATCGCGCCGCGTGTCCACCCCGACATCCGCTCCCTCGCTGACGAAGGCAAACTCGAGCTCATCGAGCGCCCGTTTGAACCCCTTGACCTTGAGGGCAACTTCCTGGTGATCGCGGCCACCGACTCGCCCGAGGTCAACACCGCCGTTTACAGATCGGCTCTCGAGCGAAACATCCTTTGCAATTCGGTCGATGACATTCCCAATTGCGATTTCTTTTTCGGATCGATTGTCCGCCGCGGTGACTTGCAGATCGCCATCTCCACTGCCGGCCAGAGTCCGGCCTTTGCACAGCATCTCCGCCACGAAATCGACAATCTTCTTCCAACCGACATTGGCCCTTGGCTCGCTGAGCTCGGTCAACTTCGACGCGAAATCCTCGCGACCCACCCTCGCAGCGAAGCGCGAAAGCTCCTGCTTCACAGTCTCGCGGACCGGCCGGTTTTCCAGGCTCCCGGCGTCGCTCAACCCGCCTTGACCCGACCGGTATCGACCGAGTCCGGAAATTTGCGCGGCCACGTATACCTGGTCGGTTCCGGCCCCGGCGATCCGGACCTGCTCACGGTCAAGGCCCACCGCATCATCCAGTCCGCGGACGTGATCCTGCATGATGATCTAGTTCCGCAAGCAATCCTCGATCTAGCCCCCAAAACGGCTGAAATCCTGAATGTGGGCAAGCGCTGCGGCGTAAAGAACATTACCCAGGAAGAGATCAACGGGCTGATGATCGAGTATGCCAAGGCGGGCCGCAGTGTGGTTCGGCTCAAGAGTGGGGATCCATTGATCTTTGGCCGTGCCGCCGAGGAAATGTCAGCCCTCGCTGAAGCAGGCGTCCGGTTTGAGATTGTTCCCGGCGTCACATCCGCCCTGGCAGCTGCGGCCGCTGCTGGCGTCTCGCTGACCAGCCGCAACGCCGCATCCAACGTGATCTTTTCGACCGGCCATCACGCGCAGTCACACAACTCCGCGCCACTTCCTGAAATAGAAGACGCAACACGCGTCGTCTATATGCCGGGTCGCAATCTCGATCTCCTCGCGCTTCAATGGATCCAGGAAGGCCTGCCGTCCGACTTCCCCTGCGCGATCGTCTCGCGCGCAGCGCAGCCCGACCAGGAAATCCAGTTCACGACCCTGAAGGCATTGGGCGAGATTGCACAGGTTGCCGCGCCGAGCCTGCTGCTCGCCGGCTGGGCTGTCCGTGAATCTGTGGCACTCCGGAGCACCACACACAAGAGCCTGCCGGCTCGCTGACCTGATTTCGACTTCTAAATCCCATTGGTCGAGGCTGCCGCAATCCCTGTTTGCTGCTCCACGCCTTTATACTGAATTGTTTGCCACAGTATGAAAACGCGGGCCGCCATGGCTCGCCGAAAGGGAGAAAGCCTTTGGCCCAGGCGGAAATAGGCATCATCGGAGGCAGCGGGCTTTATACCATGCCCGGCTTCACCAATGTGCATGAAGAACGCGTCGAAACTCCTTTTGGCGACCCATCCGATCCTTTCGTTCTCGGCGAACTGGAGGGCAGTAATGTCGCCTTCCTCGCTCGTCACGGCCGCGGGCATCGCATCCTCCCTTCCGAACTCAACTTCCGCGCCAATATCTATGCCTTCAAGAAGCTTGGTGTGGAACGCATACTTTCCGTCTCGGCGGTTGGATCCCTGAAGGAGGAGCACAAGCCCACCGATTTCATCATGCCCGACCAGTTCATTGACCGCACCTTCCATCGCATCTCAACTTTCTTCGGCGAGGGCATCGTCGGGCATGTCGCTTTTGGTGATCCGGTTTGTGAAACCGTGGCGAGAGCCGCCGCGGCAGGCTGCAAGTCCGCGGGCGTGGTCGGCAAGTTCGGAGGCACCTACGTCTGCATGGAGGGCCCACAGTTCTCCACCAAGGCCGAATCCAATCTCTACCGTAGCTGGGGTGCCGACGTGATCGGCATGACCAATTTGCAGGAAGCGAAGCTCGCCCGCGAAGCCGAAATCTGCTATGCCACCATCGCCATGGTCACGGACTACGATTGCTGGCGCGAAGGACATGACGCCGTCACCATCGAGGAGATTGTCGCCGTTCTCCATAAGAACGCGGACAATGCTTGCAGAGTGGTCAAGGCCGCGGTTGCCGCACTCCCGAAGGAGCGTACCTGCGCCTGCGCATCAGCGGCAAAGTATGCAGTACTCACTCAGCCGGACGCCATCCCCGCGGCTGCGAAGGAAAAGCTCAAGCTGCTGTTCGGCAAGTATCACGGCTGGTAGCCCGCTAAGCCAATCTAACCAGAACCCGAAAGGACCCTGAATGGCCATTACCGTAGTCGGCAGCGTTGCGTTTGACACCGTCGAAACCCCCGCGGGCCGAAGTGAACGCTCCCTCGCCGGAGCCGCCACCTATTTTTCCCTTGCCGCGAGCTACTTCACCGAGGTCCGTGTCATCGCCGTGGTCGGCGAAGACTTTGGCTCCGCTGAGCAGGCTGTCTTTGACGCGCACAAGATTGACACGCGTGGCATCGAACGCGCTCACGGTAAGAGCTTCTTCTGGCAAGGCTCTTATCTCGACAATCTGAACGAAGCCAAGACACTCCGCACCGACCTGAATGTCTTTGCCGGATTCGAGCCCAAGATTCCGGACGCCTACCGCGACTCAGAATTCCTCTTCCTCGCCAACATCGATCCCGTTCTCCAGCGGCGCGTTCGCGAAGCCACACCGAACGCCAAACTTGTTGCCGGCGACACCATGAATTATTGGATCAAGGACCACAAGCCGGCGCTGCTCGAAGTGCTCAAGGGCCTCGACATCCTGCTCATCAACGACACCGAAGCGCGCATGCTCGCCGGCAACTCCAATCTCGTCCAAGCTGCTCGAGCCGTGCTCGACATGGGCCCTCGCATGCTCGTCATCAAACATGGCGAATACGGTGCAACAGCGTTCTTCGGTAAATCTCCGAAAAATGTCGACGCAACTACATTTCGTGCACCGGCTCTTCCTCTCGAAGAGGTAGTCGACCCTACCGGCGCCGGCGACAGCTTCGCAGGCGGCTTTTTCGGTTATCTCGCTTCGCAGAAAGAGCTCACCCCGGGAGCGTTTCGACGCGCCATGTTCTATGGAGGCGTCATGGGCTCGTTCGCAGTGGAGCAATTCGGCACCGAACGCCTGCAACAGCTCACGCGCGATGAGATTGACCGGCGATTCGCACTCTTCCGCGAGTTGACTCACCTTGACTGACACGCCGATCCAGATGCCGGTGCGCCGCATCGAATACGCCGGCGCGCTGGTATTCTGTGCAGCATTTTCAGCCCTCGCGATCGGCTGGAGTTGGCACAATCACGCCCTGCTCAACTACGGCGACGCCGTTGCCCATCTTGAGATCGCGCGCCGTGTGATTGACGGCCACAATGCCGGATACAAGCAGCTTGGCTCGGTCTGGCTCCCACTTCCTCACATCCTGCTGATCCCGTTTGTCGCGGTTTACAGCTGGTGGGCCAACGGCATCGCGGGCTTGATTCCATCAGCATGCGCGTATCTCCTGGGATGCGCGGGAATCTACCGCCTCGCGCGGCAATGGCTCACGTTCCCGGCCGCGACAATCGCTCTTGTCTTCTTCGCGATCAATCCCAACCTGCTGTACCTGCAGACCACAGCTATGACCGAGCCCCTGTTCCTCTGCGAGCTGATCTGGGCGGTCGTCTGGCTGGTTGAATGGCATAGATCGCTCGATGCGGCGCCACAGCGGAGCGCTCCTCTTCTCTGGCGCATTGCCTTCATCCTCGCGGCAGCAGTCTTCACACGCTATGACGGATGGATCCTCGCCCTGATTGCCTGGACATCGATCTGTGTCGTGCTGATGCGCCGCGGGCAACTGCGATCGCCCGCATTCTGGCTGGCGACAATCGTCGTTGTCAGCGCGCCCGCCATCTGGTTCATCTACAACGCCGCCATCTTCGGCGATTGGCTCGACTTCGCCCGCGGACCCTATTCTGCGCGCGCCATCGAAATTCGTACAGCTAGCCCCGGCTCCGGTCCACCTCACCCCGGCTGGCACGATCCATGGGTTTCGCTGCTGTTCTTCGTCCGAACGGCAGAGTTGGACGCTTCAGCGGAGCTATGGGGCAATCGCTTGCTCGTGCTCAGCTTTCTTGGCACAGCGATCGGCTGCTTCCTCGCTCGTCGTCGTGCCTTTCTCTGGGCACTGCTCCTCTGGCTTCCAATGCCCTTCTACGCTTATTCCATTGCCTACGGGTCTGTTCCCATCTTCATTCCGAAGTGGTGGCCGCACTCCTGGTACAACACACGCTACGGCATGGAACTGCTGCCTGCCTTTGCGCTTAGTCTTGGGTTCATAGCGCACCTCGTACTCTCCGTCCTTCGGGAGTTCAAGCCGCAATGGGTTCGCTATGCTGCCGGGTTGATTTGCGCACTCGCCGTTTGGAATGCCTGGAAAGTCATCGCGGAGAAGCCCCTCACTTATATCGAAGGAGTAAAGAACATCGAAGCGCGCCGGCCTCTCGAGCAGCAGATTCCGCCCGTTCTTCGCAAACTGCTTGCCACGCGACCGAAAGGGCTCGTCCTGATGAAAACGTCGGTCTACCCCAACCTCGTGGCCTTTACCGGCATTCCGCTTCGCCAGACGATTAACGAAGGCGATGGCCCCCTCTACACTTCCGCACTCGAATCCCCTGCCCAAAATGCCGCCATCATCGTCGCGTTTGATGGCGATGAGATTGACCAGGCGGTAAAAAAGCACCCTGAGAACCTGACCGAAATCGGCCGCTATGCCGCCCCCGGCCAGCCCACCGCTACGGTTTACGTCTCCGATACCCCGGTGGTCAACAGCCGGCAACAGCAGTGATAGCATCGGGCAAGGAAATACCATGAGCTTGAGCTCAGTCCTTGCACACATCGGACTGCCATTCGATTTCTCCTGGCTGGAACAGGTCGTGGTCGTCAATGGCGCATTTTCACGCCTCGCCCTCGCCTGCCTCCTGGGCGGAATCATCGGTCTCGAACGCGAAGTCAAGCGCAGGTCAGCGGGCGTCCGGACGAACATGCTCATCTGCATGGGCGCGGCCTTCTTCACGCTCCTGTCCGCTGTGCTGGCGGGCGACACGAGCCCCAACAAGGGCCAGGTCGCCTCGAATATCGTGCAAGGCATCGGTTTCCTGGGCGCGGGTCTCATTCTGCACAGTCGTGGAAGCCGCATAAGCGGGCTCACCAGCGCGGCCAGCGTGTGGGTGGTCGCCTCCATCGGAATGGCCTGCGGAGCCGGTCTCTTTGCAGCAGCCGCTGTCGCCACTGCTCTCGTCGTAGTGGCGCTTGAAGTCGTCGGCTTCCTCGAACGGCGCGCGAGCATCAAAATTTACTCCCTGATCTATGAAGCCCGCGGACGCGATCAAACTGCCATGCTGCAATCCATTCTGGATGCAATGGACAAGGCCGGTGAGCGGCTCGCTGCCGCCGATCGCGATACGATCGGCGAACTGCAACGAGTGAGCTTTTGTCTGACTGCAACCAAGAAACAGCATGAGCGAATCCACGCCAAGCTTTTAGCCGAACCGGCGATCGACGAGTTGCTGAACTTCCGCGATCCGGAGGAAGATTGATCCCATTCACAAAGGCCCACGCCTGCGGGAACGATTTCTTGATTGTGAGTCAGGAAGACGCCCGCAATTTCGATCTCGAGGTCCTTACCCAGCATCTCTGCCAGCGCAACACTGGTCTCGGCGCGGACGGGGTCGAATACTTCGAGTGGCTGAGCGATAACTCGGGACGAATCCACCTTCGCAACGCCGATGGCTCGATTGCCGAAATCAGCGGCAACGGCACGCGCTGCGTCGCCGCCTGGATGGCCGAAGAGCGCAACGCCTCGGCCGGTGACCAATTCTCGATCGAAACCGATGCCGGTACTCGCATCTGCACCATCAAAGAATTTCACGACTCGGACATCGACGGTCCTACGACAATGATCATGACCGACATGGGCGAACCCGAGTTCGAAAAGCGCACCATTGAGCTTTCTGACGGAACATCGATCGACGGCGTCTATGTTTCCATGGGCAATCCGCATTTCGTCATCGTGCTCCCGCGCGCCGACTTCGATCTTCTCGCCGGTGGTTCCCCGCTGGACGCCAGCGAGCGCGTATTCACTTCGCTCGACTTCTCCATCGGCGGTCGCCCATGGGACGACATCGGCGCCGAGATTTGCCAGCATCCAGACTTCCCGGATCAAACCAATGTTGAATTCGTTCATCTGCTTGGCAGTGAATCCGAGCCCATCCGATTGATCGCTCTTCGCGTCTTTGAGCGCGGAGTCGGCCCCACTTCGTCCTCGGGTACCGGAACTTCTGCCGCTGCAACAGCCGCGATCGGCCTCTACCAAGCCGCCGCCGAGGTCGAAGTCGTTGCTCCCGGCGGAGCGCAAACCGTAAGCTGGGGCGGCCACGGCGAGAGCCTCTTCCTCACAGGTCCCGCAACGCTGATTGCACGAGGAGAGATCTACTAGAGATGCCTGCCCGGTCCACACTGCCTCTGCTGAGACCCACGGCTCCGCAACCGGGCGCTGCCATCAGTGTCATCTCCCCCGCATCGTTTGCCAACTCCGATCGTTTCGACCGGGGCATCCAGGCCCTGCACTCTCTCGGCCATCACCCTCATTCCGGTGCGAACACGCAGGCGCGAGGCCCGCTCTTCTTTGCCGGATCCCGGGAACAGCGCCTGTCGGACTTTCATTCCGCGTTTGTCGATCCTGAAACGGCCATCGTCGCCGCGGCCCGCGGCGGATACGGGTCGAACTACTTACTCGATGGCATCGATCTCGAACTGATCCGCAAACACCCCAAGCCTTTCTTTGCCTATAGCGACCTCACCGGCATTCAGCTTCATCTGCTCGATCTTCTCGGTCTACCGGCTTTTCATGGCCCGATGGTCGCTGCCGATTTCGCAGTAGAGGACGGAGTTCATCTCGCAAGCTTTCAAGCGGCCTTGGCCGGAAATCTCTACAACGTCGGTGAAAATGAAGGTCTGCGTCCGCTGAAGACTGGAACCGCGCGCGGCACGCTCTACGGAGGATGTCTCAGCATTCTCGTGGCGCTGATCGGAACTCCATGGGAGCCCGCCACGGAAAACAAGCTTCTCTTCCTTGAAGACACTGGCGCCAAGCCCTATCAGGTCGATCGCATGCTTTGGCAGCTGCGTCGTGCGGGCAAGTTCGACGGTGTTCGAGGAATCGTATTCGGTGAAATGCTTGACTGCGTTTCGCCGGAAGCGCCCTCCAGTCTGCTCGAAGATGCCATCCTGAGCTCGCTCGCTGGACTCGATGTTCCGATCGCCATTGGCCTGCGCAGCGGCCACGTTTCCCGGCAGAATGTCACGCTCATTTTCGGAGTCGAAGCCGAACTCGATGCCTCCGGGAATCCTCAACTGCATCTGCGCGAGCCTGGGGTGAAGCCATGACCAGGCCTCCCCGCCACATCCATCTCAGCGGCATTTGCGGCACCGCCATGGCTTCGCTTGCCGGTCTGCTGCAGTTACAGGGCCATCGCATCACTGGCTCTGACAAAGCAGCCTATCCGCCTATGAGTGATTTGCTGCATTCGCTTGGGATTTCTGTCGCCGAGCCCTACGCCGAATCCAATCTCGACCCAGCACCCGACTTGGTCGTCATTGGAAACGCACTCTCGCGCGGGAACCCCGAAGTTGAACGCATTCTCGATCAGCGCATTCCCTTCACTTCCATGGCCGCGCTCTTACGCGACGAATTTCTCACCGGTCGCGAATCGCTCGTGATTGCCGGAACGCATGGCAAAACCACCACCACAAGCATGCTCGCCTGGATTTACCAGGTTGCCGCACGCGAGAATCCGGCTTGGGAGCCGTCGTTCCTCATCGGCGGCGTCGCGGAAAACTTCAGCACAAGCTTTCAGTTGCGTCCTACGCGTACATTCATTCTCGAAGGTGACGAGTACGATACAGCTTTCTTCGACAAGGGACCGAAGTTCCTTCACTACTTCCCCGACTCGCTCATCCTCACCCACGTCGAGTTCGACCATGCTGACATCTATGCCGATCTGGAGGCGGTCAAAACCGCATTCAAACGTCTCGTCAACCTGGTTCCGCGCCGCGGACGCATCGTCGCTTTTGACGCCAGCGCGAATGTAACCGAATGCGTCGAGCATGCCTTCTGCCCCGTCGAGCGCTACGGCTTCAGCGCAGATGCGCAGTGGCAAATTCGCAACCTCACGCATGATGGTATCCGCACCCGATGGGAAGTGTGGCATGACGGCAGACTGTGGGCTGAACTCTCCATGGATGTTGCCGGCGAGCACAACGCCCTCAACGCCTCCGCAGCTGCCGCGCTCGCAGCGGGCCAAGGAATTGCAAAGGAGCCCATTCAAGCCGCGCTTGCCAGCTTCAAAAGCGTAAAGCGTCGACTTGAAGTGCGCGCCCGCATTGCCGGAATCACCATCATCGACGACTTCGCCCATCACCCAACTGCCATTCGCGAGACGCTTCGCGCGTTGCGTTCGGTTTATCCCCAGTCACGCCTGTGGGCGATTCTCGAGCCACGTTCCAATACCCTTCGGCGCAAGGTTCTCGAATCTGATCTGGTAGACAGCCTGCGCCTCGCCGACCGCGTCATCCTTGCCGGCGTCTACCAGCAGCAACGAATCCCCGACGCCGAGCGTCTTCATCCCGAAGATGTGGTGCAGGCGCTCAACTCCACAGGCACACCCGCCGAGTTGCACCCCAGTGCGGACGAAATCACCCGCACCATCGTGCCGCAGTTGCAATTCGGCGACGTCGTAGCCATCCTCTCCAATGGCGGGTTTGATGGAATCTATGAGAAACTGCCCGCGCGCCTCAGGGAGCTCCATCCTGACGCGGCTTCGGTATGATCGCCTCGTTCCTTCTCGCCTCAACAATTCTCGTTTTCGGCGCTTTTGCTGCGCTCATCTTCATTCCTTGGGCTGTCATCACCGGCGATGCGACGCCGCTGTACAACGCAGCACTCCTCATTGTCCGTCTTGGTTTTCGTTTGGCTGGAATTCGTGTCGAGACGACCGGCGTCGAACTTGTGCCTCCTAAAACAGCATGCATTTTCATGTCGAACCACGTTTCCAACCTCGATCCTCCGGCCCTGCTCCCGCGGATTCCCGGACGAACCTCAGCTTTCCTAAAACGCTCGCTTACCAGGATCCCCGTGCTCGGCTGGGGTTTCAAGCTTGGTGCGTTCGTCCCGGTGGATCGCGATGGGCGGATAGAGAGTGCGATCGAAAGCGTGGCCGAAGCCCGTCGCGTACTCGAGAAAGGTCTGCACATCACCACGTTTGTCGAGGGAACTCGTTCCCGCGACGGCCGGCTGCTCCCTTTCAAAAAAGGCCCCTTCTATCTCGCGATGGAAACCGGCGCGCCGTGCATTCCGGTGTCAATCCACGGAACTGAAAGCATGATGGCGAAAGGAAGTCTGCGCATCCATCCCGGCACTGCGTACCTTACTTTTCACGAGCCGCTCTATCCGGCACGCTTCTCTACCCGCGAAGATTTGATGGAATCGGTCCGGGCGTCGATTGCGTCAGGCCTTCCCGAGTGGATGCGCAGCTAATCGCTCAGGGAACGATGTTCGCGTTATAACCGTCGCTTAGAAGTTTCTGGCACATCGCGTTTGCCTCGCTGCGGCTGTTGAAGGGTCCAACCTGCACGTGGATCAAGTTATCCGCTCCCGCCCGCCGTTCCGTTGCCGTGTAGCCCCGCCGGCGCAAGGCGGCAACCAACACGCTTGCGTCGTCCTGGTGCGAAACCGCTGCAACCTGGACCATGATTCCCGCACCCTGAGGGATCGCAGGTTCCACTCTTGCCGGCGCCGTCGGATTCGCAGCCGCAGGCTCAGCGGCCTGTGGCGGAATCGCTGGGCGCACCAATGGCGAACTGGCTGGTTGCGGTGACTCTGCATTGGAAGGGGTGGCCGACGGCGCGTACGAGGTCAGAGGGTTTGACGCCGCGGCGACGGTTGGCGGATCGCCGCCTGGCGTTTTCGCCGGGGCAGCTTGGATTGTTCCGGATGCCGACGGTTTCGAAAGCGCTCCAGCCGTTGTGCTCGTAACGGTCTGTCCACTGGCCGTCTGGGATACCACAACCCCCGTTTGCGTTGCGCTGCGGTGGCCTACCGAATACCCAATGCCGAAACAAACTCCGCAAAGAAGAATCAGCCCCAGGCCGAGCGCCAACAGCATCGCAGGCCCGAGCGTGAACTCCGCCTCGCGCCGCTCCTCCTCTGGCTCGTACTCCTCTCTCCCGAATCCCCTTTGCATGTTTCCGCCTTCAATTCAATCGCACTATCATTGTATTTTGACGTATCCCGGCACGATCCCGCCTGCGATCGCGCGCTGCCCCGCATCTTCCGTATTACTGCTTTTCCTGGCTTGTGCTCGCGGTCAGTCCCAGCTTGTTCAGGATCGTCAACAATTCGAGCGGCAACGGAAACACAATAGTCGTGTTCTTCTCCACGCCAATATCACTGAGCGTCTGCAGGTAGCGCAATTGCAGTGTCATAGGCTCCGTCGCCATCAGGTGAGCGGCATCCACCAGCTTTTGAGCTGCGTTGAACTCGCCTTCAGCATGGATGATTTTCGACCGCTTTTCGCGTTCCGCCTCCGCTTGCTTGGCCATGGCGCGTAGCATCTGTTCCGGCAGGTCCACCTGCTTCACTTCCACCGAGATCACCTTCACTCCGAACGGCTCAGTGCGCTGGTCGATGATGGATTGGATGCGCAGATTCAGCTTGTCGCGGTGGCTCAGCACCTCATCCAACTCAACCTCGCCCAACACCGAGCGCAAGGTCGTCTGCGCAAATTGCGAGGTCTGGTAAACATAATTCTCGACCTTGATCGCTGCGTCATTCGGATTTACAACATACAGCGTCACCACCGCGTTCACTTTGAGAGTGACGTTATCGCGCGTGATCACATCCTGGGGAGGCACTTCCAGCACCTGTTGCCGCAGCGAGATGCGAATCATCTGGTCCAGCGGCCGGAATACCAGGATGATTCCCGGGCCCTTGGGCGAGGGCAAGGCACGGCCCAGACGGAAAATCACGCCGCGCTCATATTCGCGAAGGATTTTGATGGAATTCAGAAGGTAGAGAACCACAATTGCGATGAAAATCAGCGCCGGGACCGGCAAATCCGAAAGAGACATGAGACATTCCTCACATGAAGCAGGTGACAGCAGGGATTGTACTCCTGCCGCTCCTGGCCCATTCAGGCATGGACCTCCGGCAAATGCGAGGTGTCGACCGGCGAAACCAGCAGCAAATACTGCTGATGCCCAACGACCTTGAGCGTCGCCCCCGCGGGCACGGGCTCGCTCGCGAGTGCACGCCAGATTTCGCCTTCCACAAGCACATGCCCTTCCGGATTCAAAGCCTCCATCGCAGATGCCGCACTCCCCACCATGGCATCGGCGCCTATCCGGGCCTTTCTACGCCGCGCACGAATCGCTAGGCGCACAAGGAATACCGTGATTCCGCCAAAGCCTATCCCGATTGCAATCGCCACCCACGGGCTCACGTCCATTTGCGGCACGGGCGCAGCCACCAGCGTCAGCATCCCAAATGTGAGGCAGACAATGCCGGCAACAGCCAGCGCGCCGTGCCCACCGAACTTCGCTTCCAGCACGAGTAACACCATGGCCGCCACCAGCAGGAGAACTGCCGTATATCGAATCGGCAGCAAGTTCAATCCGAAGACGCCGAGCAACACCATCAACGTGCCGAGTGTGCCAGGCACGATTGTTCCAGGTGCATTGAATTCGAGGTAGATCAGCAGCGCCCCGGCAACCAGCAGCAACAGCGCGATGTTCGGATTGACAAGCCAACTGAGCAATTCCTCGCGGAGGGTTGGTTTCACCAGCTCAACACGCGCGCCTGCCAGGTGCAATGTCACCTTCGAGCCGTCCATGCGCGTGATCTCTCGCCCCTCCAGATCATGCAACAATTCCCCGTCGTTGGGCGCTATCACGTCGATCAAATGCTGACTCAGCGCTTCCTCTGCGGTGTACGAATGCGACGACTGAACGGCCGCGGCAGCCGCTTCGGCATTTCGATTTCGCCGCGTCACAAACGATCGCAGGAAAGCTTGCGCATCGTTCACAATCTTTTCGTTCATGGTCTCGTCGGGCTTGCCGAATTCAAAGACAGGGTGGGCTGCGCCGGCTTCCGTCCCCGGCGCCATGGCGGCCACGTCCGCGGCCTCCATCAGAAAAAAGCCAGCCGATCCAGCACGCGCCCCCGACGGACCTACATAGACAATCACCGGAACACGCGATCGCAGAATTTCGCCGGTCATCGCCCGCATCGATTCGAGCAAACCTCCGGGAGTATCCATCTCGATCAGAAGAGCGGCAGCGCCTTTCTGGTTCGCGATCGCCACCGCCCGCTGCAACCCGCCTGCGCTGACCGGCTGAATCGTATCGTCAAGAACAAACTTCTCAACCAACGGCTGCTGGCCCGATGCAAAACATCCGTACCCCAGGCTCAACGCCAATACCGTCGCCAGAGTACCCACCCCAGGAAACCTGAACTCGCGTGCTTTCTGCAGCATGGCTTGCTCCCGTACACGCCCGCAGCTCTATGGCTTTTGCCCGGTCCGTGCCTCGATCTGCCGGCTTAAATCCTGCGCCCCCTTGTTGCCCGGGTCAAGTCGCAGCGCCTCGCCGGCTTCCCTGCCCGCGTCATCCAAATGGTTTGCGGCCAGATCCAGTCGGCCCATCACGAGATACGCTCCGGCATTAGGACCAAGTTCCAGGGCTGTTTGGGCCTCTTTGCGGGCACCTGCCGCGTCGCCGGTTCGTTCCTGCACCTCGGCCAGACCTGCGTGCGCATCAGCCAACTTGTCGTCCGCATTTACGGCGGAACGGTAAAGGCGCTCCGACTCGAGCAGAAGCCCTCGATCCAGGTAGTCTTTGGCGCGGGTTGAAAGCCGCTGCGCCCGGTCGTGAGGTGACAGGGCGGCAAGGCGCGCCGCTTCCATTTCGTCCATCACCTGCGCCGCCTGCCGGAAAGCCACCGCGTCGAACGTACGCACAATCCGCTCCAACGGATCGGGCCTGGATTCTTCATCCGTTGCTCCATCGGCGCCGGCAGCTGGCGCTATCTTCCCCTTCCACGCACGATCCAAACCTTGCGCTTCGCTGTCATTGGGCCGAAGCCGCAGGCATTGCGCCAATTCCGCCTCCGCCCCAGCTGAATCTCCCTTGCGCTTCAGGCTCACTGCGCGGTTGAAGTGGTAATCGGCAGCATTCGGATCTGCCCCAATCGCTTTGAGAAACAGCGCGCTGCCATCGTGCCCCTGGCGGCTGATCGCCACGCCCTCGTTGTTCAGGACCTCGGCAAGCGGCAATTCCCGGGCAACAGCAGTAAATGCCTCTTCTGCCTGCGGATAGTTCCCCGAAAAAAGCAGCGACAACCCGCGGTAAAAGGCCGCCTCCAGCGCGTCAGGATCATCGCGGCCGACCTTGGCGAAAGCTGCAGCGGCTTGCTCATACTGGGCTCCGGCATACTCTTCGCGCCCCAGTGCCATCCAGGCGCGCCCAAAGTCCGGGCTTAGCTTCACCGCACTCTCCAGATGGTGCAGCCTTTCGGCCTGGTCCGGCTCGGTGATCCCTCGGATATATTGCTCGAACGCGTCCAGCCGCAGCCCTCTTCCGGCTGCCACAAACGTCTCCTCTGACACGCTGAAGCCTGGATCCAGGACCCCCGTGAGTTTCCAGGCTAAGGAATCGATTACATCCACCAGGTTGCGCATCTCCCCGCTCGAACTCACTGCGCCACTCATTCGCAAATCGGGCACGTCAACAACTTCTGCCTGTGCCTCGATCAGGTTTCCATGCGTCTCAAAGCTGCCAACCACAATTGAATCTGCATCCAGTGTCTGGGCCAACTTCAGGGCGCTTGCGCGCGATGGTTGGAACCCCTCGGGCAAGCCGAGATGGTCAAGCGCATACAGCCGGTCCTCGCGCCGCATGGGGGCGAATCCGGCCGAGGCAAACCGGCTGCTCAGGATGTCTGGCGCCGCCTCCCGAATCCATTCAAGGCTCGGCTGCGTGCTTCGATTGTCGAACGGAAGAACCAGCAGAATGCGCCCATGACCGGCCGACGAGACCTCCGCTGCCGGCTGCCCGGCCGCCCGGCCGCAGAGAATGCACAGAAGACCAAGGCAGAGAAATAGAAGGACGCCTTGCTGCGGCTTCCGTCGTCGAAATGACTTGAGTGGTTGCACTACGTCCTGATTATAGGAGGATGCGCCCGGGGTGCGCGTGATCTCCACGCGTCCAGGGACTTGATGTCGCGGCTCCTAACGCATCTCCCCTCGGGCCTTTCCCATCGCTTCGATTTGGCGATTGAAGCGGATGAGCCCTATCCACATCTCGTGGTCGTCTCGCTCCCATACCAAATCCCCTTTCAGGCGTATCGCAATCACTTCCGGCGGCAAATCGTGATGCAGTCCGAAATAGCGCTCGTTCAGAGCCTCGCTTCGCGGCCCGAGGTTGAGAGGCAGAGACGGCGGGTCATACTTCGTTGAAAAAACCAGCGCCGTTGAGTACTTTTCCGGTTCGGCGGCGGCCAGCGCGATTTGATCGGCGGTGAAGTCGTCCAGCCGAACCACCGGATACGGCTCCTTCACATACCCAAGCTCCGGCTTCGACAGTTCATCCGTCATCGGCCACGCCGACAAGACCGTTGACCCGCGATAGCGCTTGTTGAGCTGTTCAATCCCAGCCAGATGCATCCGAATCACGCGCGCATATTCGAGGTTATCTTCGGGCGCAAATCGGTAGGGCGGATTGATGCCCAGTCCGGCCACAAATGCAGCCGCAGACATCACTGCCAGCAGGTACCAGAACCTGACTCGGCGATAAAAAGTCGACACCGCTACGAGCAGCACCATCGGATACATGGGCAGAAGATACCGCGTCAGGAGAGCGCCGCCGATCACGCTGAACAACACTGCATTCGCGAGCACGATATAGAAAATCCGCCACAGGACGCCCTTGCTGATTCCTGCTCGTTCTTGCCCCTCGGCATCACGGCGCGGATTCAGCATCAGAGCGGCAAAAGTCATCAGCACCGGCACAAACATGTTCATCTGCGCCGTGAGATGCAGCAACCGGTAGCCAAAGGCCGTCAGGATTCGCAGCGGCGCAAGCGTCGCTCCCACGTTGTAATGCCAGTAGCCAGGGTTTCCAAACACATATCCGGTTTTCGCGTAGTACCAGGCGAACCAACCTGCCAGGGGAATCGCTGGAGCAACCAGCCATGCACTCTCGCGCCATGATTGCGCGCGAGCCGGCCCTTCCAAACGGAATCCATCAACCGCCGAGATCACAGCCAGCGTCAGCGGAACAGCAATGGCAGTCTCCTTGCACAATGCAGCGGCAGTAAACCATAAGAACGCCACCCACGGTTTCCGATCACCGGGTTTCTTCCGATCCGGCAAGGAATATACAAGGCCCCAAAGTGTGCCCGCCGCTGCGAAAATGTCCGCGTGCGCCAGCGAACTCTGCGTGAACCAGATCGGGTACATTGCGGTCAGGACCACGGTCCAGAACGCCACCATCCCGGAACCGGCGACCTTCAGCGCCAGACGCCACACCGCAAGCAATCCCAGCGACGCGACCATGAGAACGCTTTCGCGGGTCACCTCGGGAAAATACCCCGACAGCTTCCACCACAACGCCAGATAGATGCTCGGCAGCGGCGGATGCGCGTTGCTCATCGTGCTGGTGGAAATCAGTGATCCGGTGCGAAAGAAATCCCACGCCGCGGGTATGTAGTACCCCGCCTCATCCCAGTAATAAGGCAAGCGGAGCAACGTGAAATGACTCACGTAAAGCACCACAAAAATCACCGGATAAATCATCCAGAGCGGGAAAGGAGCATCCAGGCGCGGCTCGAAAAAGAGTCTCCTGCGCAAGCGAGGATTCATGCGGAGTCGACGCCCGATCAATTCACCGGTCCTTGAGGAAAGTTTTGACTCTTCGGTTCGAGGTTCAGCGTCCCGAATGCTTGTTCATATTGGGCCAGGTTCTGCCCCAGAACGTTCCACAAGGCCTTTGCTTGCTGAGGGCTGAGAAAAATCGCCTGGTGATTGCGAATCGTCACCTGGTCCGGGCTTTCGCTCGAAGCCAGACCGAACACCAGCTGAAAATCCCACACGCTCACCCTCACTTGCACGCTGTTGGCATAGGATTCCCGGTAATCGGGGGTCTGGGCGAGGTTCACTTGGGGTTGAGGAGGCGTCTGACTCATGGTTCCAACAGATTACTCCGCCGAGCCAGCCTGCCGCATCGCGCTATTGAGCCAGCCGCGTGAAATTCGCGAATGACTCGGCGTCCCGCCTAAGCGGATCTCCGTGACCCCGGTCACCTCGGCGCGCGCCGAGCCTATGTCACCATCCATTGTGGAGTATTGGTTTCATGGGTAAGTTGCAGGTGCTTTCAAATCCTGGACGGATCGAACCGCGGTCATCCTCCGTTGCTCCGGAGTTTGTCGCGGAAACGGAATTGGCGGATGCTCTCCTGGCGCTCTCCACTCCGTTCGTTCCCAACGCGGACCGCGTCCTCTTTCGCCAGGGCGACATGCCGACAGCTCTCTACCTGGTCAAGAAAGGAGAAGTGGCGCTCGCCTTGGAATCGGAAGGCCGCATCGTGATCTGCGTCCGGGCTGGCGCCGGGTCGTTGGTCGGTCTGCCCGCGATTGTCGGCAACAAACCCTATACCTTGACTGCCGCGCCCTGCGGCGATGCGGACATCTGCCAGGTGAGTCGAAAGGTTTTCGCGAAGTTCCTCGCTGAAAACCCAGGCTTGTCCATGAAGGTACTGCAGGTTCTCGCCGCCGAGATCCGTCTCGCTCGCCGCGCCATGATGGACTTAGCCTCGTAACGGCCCCTCCAACGCGCTCGCCCCTCAGCGCTGAGCATGCGACGTCGATTCAGTCCCGGCGCCCTGCACGACTACCAGAGAACTTCTCTGGCTCAATACGCCCGCTGGTGCGAAAGGGGGGACTCGAACCCCCATGGGTTACCCCGCCCTAAGTTCACTGCCAACGAAGAAACAACAACTTAGCGGAACATGTTCAGAATTGTATCCCCCAATATTCATCGCGTGGCTCGCTCACAGCGATTAAGCGAATATAAGCGAGTCCAAGCCGCCATTGGGCACACCGAACCACCTAGGTTCACGCGCGCGCAAAATACGCTTAGTAAATAATTCTCCCAAACTGCATGCGTGACAGGTCTCTGTCTTTGTCGGTGATGCGCTCAATCGACGAGTATAGTCCTTCAGGGCTCCAGAGCCGCATGCGTCGCACTCGCCTTCTCGAGTCTAGAAGTTAGACGAGTGTCGCGAGAGTGTACAGATCCTAGACATCTATGTTGATCAATCACGATCCTCGGTCCTAATTCTCCCAGAGTATTCCTCACTCTAATCAACGGCATGCGAGACGGATTGCCCTTGCGGCCAGAAATGGCCATGCGATTGCAAACTAACTCGTGTAACAGCTTCTTCAGATCACGACGCGTGTTGTCAGACAATGCATAGCTGCAAGGATCGATTCGAATGAATTTGATTTCCGACGCTGGCGGATTTCTTCCGCTTATATACGCCAATGACAGGAGCCAGGGAGGTTCGCGGAGCCGCTCCGACCGCGGGGGACTGATCGCCCTATATGCTTTTAGCGCGTTCTTCTGCTTATTAACCAGTGGAGTCGCGCTCAATGCACAAGGCCAGAGCGCCGCAACGGAGCTGGCGTCCCCTTCAGGTTCAATTGCAGAGTTAAGCGTAGTGCGCTGGAGCGGGACCCTGTCGGAGGCGGCAGGACAGACCGTTCAATTGAGGTTTGCGCTCTTTGAGGATCAGGCAGGTGGTTTTCCGATCTGGAGCGAAACGCAGCAGGTGAAAATTGGTGTCAATGGCAGCTATACGGTTTTGTTGGGAGAGACAAGTGCAGAAGGGGTCCCGTTGGCTCTGTTTCAGGGCGGACAGGCTCGGTGGATTGAAGCTCGATTGATCGATGCGGGCTCCGTCTTCGGTGCCCAGGAGGTCTCGGAAGCTCATCCTCTGATGTCATCTCCGTCTCGGAGTCTTTTGGCAGTTGTGCCATACGCTTTCAAAGCGAAAGATGCAGAGACTCTGGCAGGGCGGGGGGCGGAAGACTATGTCACTCGTGACGATCTCCACTCTGCGGTTACTTCTGAATTGCAGACCGTCGAGATGACATGTTGCCGCCCGCTTCAGTCGAAAAACGCAAGCGACAATATCGGCGCTCCGGGAATAATTCCTGTTTGGAATTCCCAATCAGGACTTGGCAATTCGGCTCTCGCAGAGTATGGAGCAAACATTGGAATCGGAACAACCACGCCTGCAACAATGTTGGACGTGAACGGAGCTAGCACCTTACGCAGCACCGTCAGTCTGCTTGCGTCGGCCGCTACCATGGCCGCAGGCATCGACTCGCCGGCTCTGCAACTGGGGGCGACCACGTATTCAAGTGCCACAAAGACAAGCGTGCAGCAAAACTTCGCTTGGCAGGCAGTCAGCACGGGCAATGACACTCCCAATCCTAGCGCTAACCTGACGTTGCTGTTCGGTTCGGGATCGACGGCCCCGACGCCCACCGGACTCTCGATTTCGCCTAACGGGCTCATCAATTTTGCACCAGGCCAGACATTTCCAAACAGCAGCCCCTCCAGAATTACAAACAGCAACTCTTCCCCAAACAACGGTAGCAACGGTGGCGGGTCGGGTTCGATCACTGCTGTGACGAATGGGGGGACGGGAGCGACTACCCCAAGTCAGGCACTCGTGAATTTGGGAGCCGCATCAGTGGTGTCGACGGCCACACAAACGTTTGCGGGCCCGATCAACTTTGCAAGCTCAAGCATAGCCGCAGCCTCACTGGCCAACCTCGGCGGCCAGTCGGCAATGCCCGGCCTCACGTCAGACGGATCCAATGGGATTGCGGTGGCAGGCAATTTCTCAGCAGGCTCGGTCGGTGGGATCGTCTATGCGAATCCATCAACGCCAGGAACCACAACGGCGGGTATCAATGAGGCCCTCGATAGCTTCGGAGCGGTGCCCGCTTGCGGCATCGTGCAGATGCCAAAGGGCAGCTATACGATCACCGGGACGATCGGGGATTCGCACATCAGTGGCCGCGATGGCTGCATTCTGCGAGGACACGGCGCAGGATTCTCGTCTAGTTCAAAAGCCACTTATCTAACCTGGGCGGGCGGCAACAGCGGGACGATGATGCATATTGTTCAGTGCCAGCATTGCATCACCGCAGACTTCTCTCTAGATGGAGGCGGCACAGCGGGAACGCTTCACTGGGTCGATACAAACTCCAGCATGACTCAAGTGAATAATGTTCGCCTTATCCACGGGAATAGCACCAGTGTTGCATTTCAAATGGGCTCTTCTTCGGGCGTCGTTCCCGGTGAAACCCACTACAGCAATGTTTTCATTGAGAATGTCGGAACGTGCTGGTACGTCTTCGGAGAAGGAACCGCAGATGGAAGAGTTGACGGATCAAACGTCTGCGTCCCAACCATCTATGGCGTCCATGTTGGCTCTCATACTGAATTTCAGGTGCAGGCAATCACCTTCTCTTCATACGGAGGTGGTCCCATCACGCTCTTCCAGGAAGATGCCGGTGCTTACTCTTTGCTGGTTGACCGATGCTATGGGGAAGAGTTCACCAATATCTTCAACGTTGTGGGAACGACAAACAACTCTGGACCTAATTTGACGATTCTCAATTCTGGTTTTGATCCACAGAGCACAGCCTCAGGCATCTCAATAGGAAGTTATACAGCGAATGGATCTTTGGTGATTAGAAGCACGGGCATTGCACCGGGCTTTAGTGGCGCTCATCTTGATTTCAATCCTCCAGGCAACAGAGGAAGTGGATATTTTGGGATATTGACTTTAGACACTGATCAATTGGGAAACCTTACGATTTCTAATTCCGGAGTGACTGGTGGTAATGCCGATATCATTTCGCATGGCACCTTTGGGGGTCCGACGGGAAGCATGTCATGGTATCCATCGGCCTGTCAGACGTGTGGAAGCGCCTCTGATTTCCTCGATGGTGGACACCCTCTTCAATATCTCGATGGCGCTTTTCCCGCGTTCACAGATGGCAAAAACACGTTTTCGTCTCAATTCCAAACGAACGGCGGCAACGGTCAGCTTGCGTGGAACTACAACAGCACCGTGCTGGGCGGATGGAATTTCTGGGGAACTCCTACGGGTGGCACCTGGACTGCTTATGATTTTGTGATGTTCGACGCACTGAAGGGAAGCAACGGGCAAACCCTTATTCCAGCAAGTGCAGCGAGCTATCAGGGGAGTGCCACCGGCGGCCCGCTTCTCTGTGCTCCCGGCGGCACAAGCTCCCAATTCTGCGGTGGAGATGGAGCCTGGCACACACCGGCGACCACAGAATCGGAAACAGTGAGCGCCGGAAGCCAGTATTTCCTGCCGTTCTATACGGCTGCAGGAAGTGCGACGACGCTAGGTCCGACGGCCATCTCCGTTGATTCGACCGGCAAGAATATCAGCACGGCTGGGAATTTGACCGCTCAAACAGGTATCAACGTCTATAACGGCGCTTGCATAGCCAACATCAATATGGGCGGCAGCATCTGCTTTAACAGTGACGGCACGGTGAGTCTCGCAGATGGCGCAGGAACGCTGCTCTATCAATGGGGTCTGAAAACGACTTACAGCGGGCTGCCGACCTGCTCTCCTAGCTATGAAACCGCGGAGCGATCGATCACAGACTCTACCACGCAAACATGGGGAGCACCCGTTTCAGCAGGGGGCGGATCCTATCATGTCGAGGTGCGCTGCAACGGGACCAACTGGACCGTGGTGGCAATATAACCTGTGCGGACTCACGCAAAAGGTTGGGTTAGCCAGTCAACCGGATCCCGGCCTTGCGGCACGGCACTATTGATGATTGCCTTCAAAACGCCGAAAAACTGATCGGCGCCTCTACGACTAACTCTGCAGGAGCACATCGTCTGGTCGGCGCTAGGCTCTTTGTCGCATATCGGACCGCCTGAGATCGTACCGGAAACTCCACCTTTCGTTGGACTTAGGTTTGGATGTGATCCCCATCACGCAAACCGGTGCAACTTATGATGGATTCCATCTCCCATTTCTTCAGAAAGACAATAGCTCTTGTTCTGCTTGATTAATAACTAGGGTTCAACGGGACACGAGGCGCTTGATAGGACGATGACCAAAGACAGAGTCCTGGTGGTCGAAGACGACGCGCAAACGACGGAGTTCCTGGCAGCCGGTCTGGCCGTCGAAAAATTCGAGGTCATGAATGCGCAGGATCTTTCCAATTCATACCAGACGATACTAGGATCACCACCAAATATCATCCTGGCCAATTACCAGTTGCCGGATGGTACGGTCATTGATCTCCTCGCCTGGCTGAAAGCCCACGATATCACCATCCCGGTCATCGTCCTCGGTGCGCAAACCACCTTTGAACTGGCAATCGAGGTCGTGAAGAACGGAGCCGAACATTTCATCCCCAAGCCAGTCGATCTCGGGTTTCTGACCTCCGTGCTGCACCGGTCTCTGGAGAACTTTCGCAACCTGAAAATGACCTTGGCAAACAGGATGGAACGAGCGCGCTATGAGCGCGACCCTTTCATCGGCGATAGTCCGGCCATCGCGGAACTTCGGAAGGCAGCAAGCCGGGTTCGTGAAGCCAACAGCACCGTGCTGATCCAGGGAGAGACTGGCACGGGAAAGGGAGTGCTGGCGCGCTGGTTGCACAAGACGGGCCCGCGATTCAAAGAAGCCTTTGTGGATCTGAACTGCGCCGGTCTTTCCCATGAATTGCTCGAGTCGGAGATCTTTGGACACCTCAAAGGAGCATTCACCGGCGCGGTCGTAAACAAAATCGGATTCCTGGACGCGGCCAATCACGGCACACTGTTTCTCGATGAGATTGGTGACATGGACCTGCAGCTTCAGCCCAAGATCCTGAAAGTTGTTGAAGAGAAGCAGTTCTATCGATTGGGAGACGTGCGCGAACGAAAAGCCGACGTGCAAATTATCGCGGCGTCCCACCGCGTTTTGAAGACGTTGGCAGAAGACGGTAAATTCCGCAGCGACCTATATTTCCGTATTTGTGCCCTGCCCCTGAGGATCCCATCCCTACGCGAACGCATGGAAGATATCCCGATCATCACCGATAAGCTGCTCGAGCAGTTCAGCTGGGACATGAAACGCGGCCCGCTGCGGATTTCAGACTGCGCCAGATCGGCATTGCAGCAATACCCATGGCCGGGAAATATCCGCGAACTGCGCAACGTATTGGAGCGGGCTGCGCTGCTATCCGACGACGGAGTGATCCGCAAAACAGGCCTCGAGTTCGAGCTCCCTTCGCATCAGGAAAGCACTCGGAATCCTCCAATGGTCGACCTCACGCTCAAGCAAATGGAGATACGCTATATCCTCCAGGTACTCGAATCCGAAGGCGGCCACGTCACACAAGCGGCTAAGAGGCTTGGCATGCCCAGAAGTTCCTTGTATGCGAAGCTCCAGGAGCATGGGATTCACAATGCCACCCTCCCTTTAACTGAGCGCCACCAGTCCCGACCCTTATCCAGTCCGCAGATTAGACGGCAGCATTGCTCGAACCCTGCACCAGTTCGCGAGAATGTGGGTTAAACGGCCATACTACCCCCTTCTGGTTCTTCTGACCGATAACTCAAATCGAACAGCATAAATGCGCAACCGGAAAGAAGTCTCAAGAAGGCGCATTCAGGGGCTGACGAAGCCCCGCCGCGCGAAAACTGAAGCCACATGGTAGAGTGGGCACAATTCTAGGTACAAAGCACAACTAGCGATATCAGGGATCTCTGTAAATTATTGGTGCGAAAGGGGGGACTCGAACCCCCATGGGTTACCCCGCCAGATCCTAAGTCTGGTGCGTCTGCCAATTCCGCCACTTTCGCATCGTTTATTTTCAGTAACTTAAGCCCTGCTGGTTGGTCAGGACCTCATTCCAACTTTCACCGCACGCGCGACAAGTCCACGCCTCTAATACCCTCGGACTATCCAACCTGGGACGGCAGCAGCCTAAGTTGTACGCGAAACGGATAAAGTCCTTGTAGGGCTCAATCGCCTTCCGTTCGTTTGCCGACGGAATGAAACGAAACTCGAAGACTACCCGCTCACTGCCACAGTCTGGGCAGCGCTCGGGCCGCTCTCGGACAACTTTCGATATGCGTTGCTCCCAGGATCGTGCTCGCTTCATTGAGTCCCAACTTACCGACCCAACCAGTATGGCACGGTCACTAGCAGCACAATGTCCGCCGGTCCATCAGAGGGAGAGCAGAATCGGTCACCGATCTAGTCACCAGTTGGTTTTGGCAAATGACAGATTCTTGCGACATCTTGCAATGTAGAGCCTGTTCTTAAATGCTCATTCTAAACGTATTATTGGTCATAATGCTCGTTAATACAGCATCTTGCAAAGCAGCCAAAATCAGATCCTAAGTCTGGTGCGTCTGCCAATTCCGCCACTTTCGCGCCTGGATTGACTTTACCATCGCGCTTGCAGCTTTTCGAGCTTCGCACACCACCGCATCTGTTCTCAACGTGCCCCTAAAACGGTCTCGATGCCATCTGCGTTGTGAGTCCGTAAGCTCGCGCACAGTTCCCGCCCAGAATGCGCTCCCGGTCGTCGGCATGCAGGTCGCGAGTGTAATTCGAAACAAGCCCGATCGTAGCGCCATAGTCAGCCGAGATGCTGCACACGGGCCAGTCTGATCCGATCATGAGCCGCTCCGGTCCAAACGCTGCGAAGACTACATCGAGGTACGGACGAAAATCCGCCGGCTCCCACATCTTCCATCGAGCCTCGGTCACCATGCCCGAGACTTTGCACCACACGTTTGGGTATTTCGCCAGTTCTGTAATGTCCTTTGCCCACGGCTCAAGCACTCCGTCGGCGATCAGCGGCTTTGAGATGTGGTCGAGCACGAATGTCTGCTTCGGGAATTCCGCTACGAGTTTCTGCGCAACGGGAAGGTGCCGCGGATACAGCAGCAGATCATACCTCAGGCCAAACTCGCCGAGCAGCCCAATGCCCTTGCGGAAATCGGCTCGCAGCATGAAAGCATCGTCCGGCTCGCCTTGGACGACGTGGCGAACGCCAACCAGCTTCCGGTGCCGCGCGAGCCGCTCCAGGTCTTGCGAAACATCTTTGCTGCACAGGTCGACCCATCCAACGACTCCACGGATAAAGGGATTCTCTGCGGCGAGGGCCAACAACCACTCTGTCTCGCGCACGCTTTGACACGCTTGAACGGCAATGGATCCGCCGAATCCGTTCGCACTGAGGAGTGGTTGCAAATCCCGCGGAAGGAAGTCGCGCTTCAATGCGCCCATTTCTTCGGTGATCCACCCATACTCCGCCGCGCTGTATTTCCAGAAATGCTGATGAGCATCGATCCGCATGATGCCTCCGTCTTCACGCCGCTCTGCAAAGCCCCTGCATCCGCCGAGGCAATCCTACTTGAGCCGATTGCACAGGTATAGTTCTGTTATGTCCTCCCGGAACCCGTGGTTTGCGCTGGCATGTTTGCTCTGTCTCGTCCCGGCTCTTGCGTTCTCCCAATCCAAACCCACGATCTCACTCGATGAGTACTTCAATACCACCGATATCATCGACGCGCGGCTTGCGCCGGATGGATCTGCAGCGGTGATTACCACCGAATCTCCGGACTGGAAGAACAGCACTTTCCGCCGCGACCTGTGGCTTTGGAAGGCAGGCTCCGGCCTGGTCTCGATGACGCACTCCGGAAACGAGGAACGCGCAATATGGAGTCCAGACGGTAAATTCATCGCGTTTGCTTCGGATCGCGCGCTGCCAGGCGAAGGCTCCGACGACGAAGGCGAGCCGACCTCGGATGGCGACAAGGCCAGCCGCATCTGGATCATTCCTGTTGGGGGCGGAGAAGCGCTGCCACTCTACGCTGAGAAACTCGACGCACACGCTTTCGCCTGGTCTACCGACAGCTCCTCGATTTTTTTCTCGGCAACCGCACCATTAACCCACGAGCAGCGCGATGCTAATCAGGTTGAGTGGCAGGATGTTGTGCGGTGGCGCGAGCAGAATCGCGGAGATTTGCTGCTGAAAGTCGCCATTGAGCCCGCCATTGCGCGCGCTCTCTCGACGCCCTTGCCCAACGGAACTACGGCTGCAAAGACGGCGAAAGGCCACCGCGAAGAGATTGAGCCGGTCCTTCCGCCCGAGGCGAAAACCCTCGTGAAATCGCACCTGGCAATTGAAGAGATTGCGCCCTCACCCGACGGCGAATCGCTCGCCTTCCTTACTGGCCCCGTTCATCATCGCGAAGAGACGCCTGCCGACTACGAGATTTTCCTGGTGCCATCAGCCGGTGGCGAGGCGCGCCAGATCACGCACAACCAGGCGCTCGAATCGGGGCTCCGCTGGTCCCCGGACAGCCGTTGGCTGCATTTCGCAGTTCCTGCCGCGGCGGGCTCGCTTGAGGGTCCGTATCGCGACGTGCAAGGGCGCCTTTATCGGCTCGATCCGGCCTCTGGCAAAATTGATCGCCTGGGGTCCCAATTTGATGGCTCCTTCGACCAGTTCACGGTGCTTCCTGACGGGCGCGAAGTTGCGCTGGGGCTGAAGGACGCCGAGACGCAGCTCTACCTGGTTGAAGGCGACAAAGCGACAAAGCTACCTGGAATTGCGGGAACATACGCAGGCATCGACTCCGCGCGCTCTTCGAATTCCATCCTCATACGCCACTCCACCATCAACGATCCTGCGCAGGTCTATATCGCGGCCGATCCGCTGCGCCCGGATCACCTCACAAAGCTCACCAGTTTCAACCCCCTCTTTGCCGAGCGCGCCCAGCCCGAATTCCAGCCTTACACGTGGAAAGCGGATGACGGCCGCACCATCGAAGGCATGCTGATTTTTCCGCCGGGCAAGAAAAACGCGCACCACCTGCGAATGTTCACGTTCATCCATGGTGGTCCTGCCGATGCAGACGGAAACCGCTTTGGCGCCGACTGGTATGACTGGGCCACGCTGGCTGCTGGCAATGGCTGGCTGGTCTTCCGCCCCAATTACCGCGGATCGGCGGGCTACGGCGACAACTTCATGCTGGAGATTGAACCTCATCTGGTTTCCAAGCCCGGCCGCGACATCCTGGAAGGCGTCGATGCGCTGGTGAAGGATGGTTACGCCGATCCGGATCATCTCGCGATCGGCGGCTACAGCTACGGCGGGTACATGACCAACTGGCTCATTACCCAGACCACGCGCTTCCGTTCCGCGGTCACGGGCGCAGGCGCGGTGGAGCATGCGGCGAACTGGGGTAACGATGACGAGACCTTCGACGATGCATGGTATCTCGGAGGCAGGCCATGGGAGAATCCCGAGCTCTATCAGAGCGAAGCGGCCTTGTTTCGCTTCGACAAGGTGAAAACACCCACGCACCTGGTCCAGGGACAGTCGGACATCCGCGTCAACTATCTTGAAGGCGTTACCATGGAGCGCGCGCTCCAGTCACTGGGAATTCCGCACGCCTTCCTCGCTTTTCCCGGCGAGGGCCATGGGCTTGGGCATAATCCGTGGCACGGCTATATCAAGGTGCGCGAAGAGCTGAAGTGGCTTGAAAAGTATGACAAGAAATAGCTGTTGGCGACCGGGTGGCGGGGGCGTCCAATGACTGGCTGAAGCCCGCTCGGCCCAGTTAGCATCATTAGAGAACAGGACTTCCTCGATCGTATGAACCCTACCGATCAGGCCCGCCAAAACGCGTTTCAGCAGACGCTCCTCAGCGCCCGGCGAACCATGGTGCTGAGCGAGATCCTGAAACTCGCCGTCGACAGCTTTCGGGCCAACAAGTTGCGCTTCGCGCTGACGGCGCTGGGGATGGTGATTGGCACGGCATCGGTGATCCTGGTTGTCACCATCGGCCTGACCGGCAAGCGATTCATCCTCGACGAACTCCAGAAGGTCGAAACAAACTCGGTAGAACTTGAATATGCGGGCGGCGGAGCCTCCGGCGAGGAACGCGTGGCCTACAACGACTTCCTGACCATTGAAGATGAAAGGGAGGTCGAGAAGCAGGTGCCGGGAATCGTCTATGCCTCGCCCGTGCTCGAGACCCACGATCGGCTGAGCTTCGGCGGCGGCGTCGTCAAAGATACGCTCATCCTCGGTGTCAGTCCCCAATACCGCTACATCCGCAACCTGCTCGTGCCATGGGGCCGCTTCTTCGATGAACGCGACGATCTCGGCAGCTTTCATTGCGCCGTGGTCACCGAGCCCTTTGCGCGGGAGATGTTTGGTTCCGCGGCGTCGGCGGTCGGGCGCACGTTTTCGATTAGCGGAATTCCTTTCACCATCATTGGCGTCTTCAAAGAGAGCGTGACCGACTTTGGCGAATCGGAGATTGCCGACCAGACTGTGCTGATTCCGTATTCGGTTGCCCGGTTCTTTAGAGGCACTGACAGTGTAAAACAGATCTATTTCTCGCTGCGAAGCATGCAGGAGGTGCCGGCCGCCGCGAAGGAAATTCAGCGTGTGGTTCAGTCGCGCCATCGGCCCGGCTCCGTCTACCGGCCTCAAACTCTGGCTGAGCTGCTCGTGATCGCCGGGCGCATCGCCGATGCCATTACCGCGGTCCTTGTCCTGGTGGCCGCGGTCACGCTTGCGGTGGGCGGCGTCGGCATCATGAACATCATGCTCGCCAATGTTCGTGCCCGTATCCGCGAGATCGGCATCCGCAAGGCACTCGGTGCAACGTATCGGGAAATCAAACTGCAGTTCCTGGCTGAGGCGGTCATCATCTCGCTGGCCGGCGGGGTGGTGGGCGTTTTGATCGGCCTCACCGTGCCGCTTTCCATCCGTTTCTTCACGGATTATGCGCTGCCATTTTCATGGCTGTCCGTCGTGATCGCGCTGACCTCGGCAATCGTCGTCGGAGTGATCTTTGGAACAGTGCCGGCAACGCGGGCGGCGCAGCTCGATCCTGTCGATGCGTTGAAGTATGAATAAACCAAATCCGGATGCACACGTCGGCGATGAGGAAAATCGTTCTTCGGGCCCCAACCTGGTCCTGCTCTTCAGCCTGATCGCCATCGCCCTGCTCATCGCCATCGGAATCGCCGCCTTGATCGTCCTGCCCTTTTACACCAGGCGATGATTGCCAACCACCCAACCATTCGCCAAGGAGTTCGCGTGCCCACTCAAGCTGAAAAAGCCGCAAGATTCAAGGCTCTCCATGAAGGTCCCGGCGTTCTCGTGATTGCAAACCCTTGGGACGCCGGTTCGGCACGGCTGCTCGCCGGCCTCGGATTCAAGGCGCTGTCTACCACCAGCGCGGGACTGGCATTTTCTCTGGGCCGGCGCGATGGAACCCGGTCGGTATCGCGCGATGAGGCTCTGGCGAATGCGCTAGCCATCGCGCAAGCCACCTCGCTTCCGGTGGCGGCCGACCTTGAAAACGGTTATGGAGACAGCCCCGAGGCGGCTGCGGAGACCATCCGTCTGGCCGCGGATGCTGCGGGACTCTGCGGTGGCTCGATCGAAGACGCAACCGGCGATCCAAGTCGGCCGATTTACGACTTGCAGCACGCGGTCGAACGGGTTGCTGCTGCTGCGACCGCCGCCAAGTCCTTGCCGTTTCCGTTCATGTTTGTCGCGCGTGCTGAGAACTACCTGCACGGACGGCCTGACCTGGATGACACGATCCGGCGTCTGCAGGCCTATGAAGCCGCGGGAGCCGAGGTTCTCTACGCACCGGGAATTACAAGGCCAGAAGATATTCGCGCTGTCTGCTCGTCGGTCAGCAAGCCGGTGAATGTTCTTGTGGGGCTCAAAGATGGACCGCAGCTTTCCGTGAAGGATCTAGGCGCTCTTGGCGTGCGGCGGATCAGCATCGGATCCGGGTTCAGCCGCGCCGCAATGACCGCGTTCTACCGCGCCGCTCGCGAAGTGATGGACCACGGCACCTTCGAGTTTGCAACGGAAACGTTCTACATGTCGGAACTGGTCGACCTGTTCCCGGCTGACGCCCCTTCGCAAACGCGGTAGCGAACTCATCCTCGCTCAGACCCCTAGGACTTCTTGGCCGGAACTTTCTTTCCTTCCTTGCGCGCCTTCGAAAGCCCGATCGCGATTGCCTGTTTCCGGCTCGTCACCTTCTTGCCGCTGCGGCCGCTCTTCAGCTTGCCTTTCTTCATTTCGCGCATCTCGGTTTCAACATTCTTGCCGGCCGACGGTGAGTATCTGCGCGAAGATGATTTCCGGGATTTTTTCTTGGATGAAGACGAGCGCTTTTTCGAAGACTTCTTCGTAGCCATTCCGACCCTCCTCGAAGGTCAGATGGCCGACCCAGTCTTGCCAGTTGTATCTCAATGATGGCGACACATTTCGTCAGCGCGGGATTTGTCAACCTACTTGTCGGAACGCTCCGCTGCGCGGTCCGCGATCAGCACCGGAATCCCATCGACAATCGGGTAGGCTCGACCGCAGCCCTCGCAGACCAGACGTTGTTCCCGCGCGCAGAACGTGCTTCCGCAGGCTGGACATGCCAGTGCGTCCTGCCAGGTCGCGAGCGCGTTCAAATTGTCCATTGCGGAATCGGCAGGCATGCCTTTTCCCAGCTATTGAATCGTCGCTTCGGGTTCATCGCCTTCGGAGTTTCGGCGCGGCGGCCGGTTCGCAAACTCGCGCTCGATCTTTTCGTTGGTGCCGGCTTTGGCGAATTCATGCGCCACGCGAATTCCGTTATAGATGGCATTATCGTTGGACGACCCGTGACCGATGATGCAGACGCCGCGCACGCCGAGCAGAGGCGCGCCGCCATACTCGGTGTAGTCAAGGCGCCTGCGGAAATCGTTGAACGCGCGACGTGAGAGAAGCGCGCCCACCTGCGCCGTCACTGTGCGGGTGAGCGATTCGCGCAGCACATCGCGGACAAAACGGCCCACGCCCTCGCTCGTCTTCAGAGCCACGTTGCCCACAAAGCCGTCGCAGACGATAACGTCGGCATTGCCGTTGAAGATGTCGCGGCCTTCGACGTTTCCAATGAAATGAATTGGCAACGCTTTCAGCAGAGGCAGGGCTTCGCGGGTAAGTTCGTTGCCCTTGGTTTCTTCCTCGCCGATGGAGAGCAGGCCGACGCGCGGCTGCTTGATCTTGAGGACGCTGCGTGCGTACATCTCGCCCATCACCGCGAACTGTTCGAGGTTTTGCGCCTTGCAATCCACGTTGGCGCCCACGTCAAGCAGGACACAGGGGTTGCCCTTGGCGGTCGGCATGGGGGTGGCCAGTGCAGGACGATCCACGCCGGGGAGGGCGCCCAGCACCATTTTGGCCGTGGCCATGGCTGCGCCGGTGTTGCCCGCCGTGACGAACCCGGCGACCTTGTGCTCGCGAACCAGCTTGAGGCCCACGCGCATGGAACTGTCTTTTTTGGTGCGGACGGCGTGCGCCGCCTTTTCGTCCATCCCGATCCGCTCGGAAGCGTGGTGGATGACAATGGGAAGGTCCTCGTTTTCGAGGTGCTCATCAAGCAGGTCGCGCAGCTCCGGCTCCGGGCCGATCAGATGCACGCGCACGGGGAAGGCCCGGCAGGCGAGAATCGCGCCCCGGATTTCCGGTTCCGGGGCCTTATCTGATCCCACCGCGTCCAAGGCAATGTCGATGAGCATGGGCTCTCGCGCTCAAAAGCTACTTCGTGGCTTCCTTGGTTTCCAATACCGCGCGGCCCTTGTACTCGCCGCACTTGGGGCAGGCGTGATGGGGCAGCTTCTTTTCATGGCAATTGGGGCACTCGGAAAGGCCCGACGCGGTCAAAAAGTCGTGCGCGCGGCGGTTGGCAGTCCGGCGCGTCGAGTGGCGCCTTTTCGGATTCGGCATGATGCAATTCCTTTCGTGTCTTCGTCAGCTTCTTACGGTTTCAGACCGCACCCGTTCTTTTCAGCCTCACGGCGCCGACAGGACACCCGTTTTCCTTGGAGTCGATTGTCAGGACTTGATCCGGCCGCGTAAACCGGCAAGCGCCTCCCAGCGGGGGTCTGCCGGACCCTCTTCGCAGGTGCACGCTTCCAGGTTGCGGTTCTTGCCGCAGCGCGGACAAAGTCCTTTGCAGTCAGTGTTGCACAGCGTCCTGACCGGCAGGGACAAAAGCACCTGCTCACGCAGCACATCTTCAAGCAAAAGACTGTCCTTTTGATAATAACCGATTTCGGTCTCATGCGCTGAGATGGAGCGCTCGGCGGACGTGGAGTCGGCTCCTATGGGCCTGAAAATCAAGTCGAACTCGGCCTTCAGGGGAATCTCGACCGGCTCGACGCAGCGCGCGCAGGGCACCTCGAATTGACCCTGAAACTGGCCTTTCAGCCGGATGTCGGCCACGATGTCCTTGGGGCCTCGGTGCTCGTGGATCACCTCGGCGCGGCCCGCCGAATCGAGGGGTCCGGCCTGCTTTGCTTCATCGCCAAAATCAATCGAACCCGGAGGCAGTTCGACGTCAAACTCAATCGGCTCCTGCTCCAGTTCGCTCACTCTAAATTCCATAATTACGAGGCTAAGGCGCGATGCGGTGCGCGTCAATGCGAAGGCTGGTTCTAGCGGGTCCCGGACGTGTCGCGCCATACTGGCATTGCGATGCAGAAACTCGTACCCGGCTTTATGTCACTGTTTGTGCTTGGCGCTGGAGTGCTACTGTGTGGCGCTCTGGTTGCGGGAAACGATCAACAGGCAAGTCTACGAAGTCAATCGGCGATCGACACTCCGCGACAGGCCGAAGCGGATAGGAATGAGGAATTCGAAGCTGCGTCGGTGCGCATCATGGAGGATCGTGAAAAGCTGCCGTCAGCGCAACAGATGTTTTCGATGAGTCCGCCGGGAGCGGGCGAGTTCACGCTGCGCAATGCGACGCTTGATCTTCTGATTGGCTGGGCTTTTCAAGTCGCATACGGGTGAGCCCAAAGGGCGGTCCCGTGAGCGGCTTTCGATTTCGGACCCTGTCGGTCGGGTTGGAGCGCTGAATTTCAGGCAAAAATTTTGTGGAAAACCGCAAATAAACAAGGGGGGGAGGGGGGTACCTGGTTCGGCGGGACGACCGGCCGGACGCCCTGCAGACCGGACCGCGGACAACAGGATCTGGCGCAGGGACATTCCGAGCACATTGCGCAGGCATCGATCGCCTCGATTGCATGCATGTTTCTATGGTGCGCGTTTCGGCGAGTCAACAGGCAAAGGCAAGCAAAAATCTTTTGCAAGTGAAATGTAGAAGTTAGAAGGACAGCCAGGCGCGAGGGCTTGACAGCGATTTGGGGCCCGCGGGCCGCTCTGAGCCGAGCGGTCTTGGCGTTCTATACAACCAACCCGAACGCGAGAGGCTCATATAAGTGGTGGAAATCGAATGAGTGCGAACGGGCCCTTGGGGCTATTTTCGATAGAATCATCTGCAATGAGAACGGCCACAATCCGTGCGGAATGGGAAGGTCGCTTGATCGACGGAAGGTTCCCGCTGCTCGAGTGGCTGGGCGGCTCAGAAGATCGCGGTGTTTTTCTCACTGTGCTCAAGGGAATCCAGCGGGCCGCCATCAAGCTGTTTCTTGCCGAGGACGAACAGGCTGACGCGCACCTGGCGCAGTGGCAGACAACGAAGTCGCTCTCCCATCCGCATCTCGCTCCCGTGTTGGAATTCGGCAGGTGCTCCATCGAGGGCACGGAGCTGGTGTTTGTGGTCACGGAGCTCGCGGAACGCGTTCTATCGCAGTTCATTCAGGACCGGCCGCTGAAGATCACCGAGGCGCGCGACATCCTGGAGCCGACGCTCGATGCGCTGGATTATCTGCATGAGAAGGGATTCGTGCACGGCCACATCAAGCCGTCGAACATCCTGATCGTCGGCGGAGAATTGAAGATATCGGGCGACGACTTCGCGGTTGCTGCCGGCGTGACAGAAGAGATTGCCAATCCCGGCGTTTATGACGCGCCGGAGGTGACAACCGGGAATATCACCCCCGCAGCAGATACATGGTCGATCGGCATGACGTTTTTGGAAGCGCTGATGCAGCGTACGCCGATCTGGAATCGCGCGAACGGCATTGAACCGATTGTTCCGGACACGCTTCCCGATCCATTTCTCGGCATCGTGCTCGATTGCCTGCGCACGAATCCAGGGCAGCGCTGCTCGATCGGCGAGATCCGCAGCAGGCTGGGTTCGATTGCGATAGCTCCCGTCATCAATGAGCCCATCCGGCACGAAGAGCCCATGCGCCATGAACCTCGGCAGCGGGCTTACGAGCCGGATCCGATCATGGCGGCAGCCGATGCCCTGCTGGCGCGCGATGAGGAGCCGGTGCGGCAGCAGCCGATGGGGCGAGCCCGGCAGGCAGAGCCTATCGCGGCTCCTACGCTGTTTTCCGATATCGAAGAAACGAGCTCCACGCGCAGTCCTGCGATCCCGCTGCTGATCGGGTCGTTGCTGCTGCTGGCGTTCGTCGTGTTCCTGCTGGTGCGTGCCGACGTGATCCCGCCGTTCTGGCAGAGCTGGATTTCGCAGGGGTCAAGCCAGAAGGCGCAGTCCCCTGCTCCATCGCAATCGCAGCCTGCGCAAAACCAGGCGGCGCCCGCGCAGCCACCTGCGCAGTCGGCCACACCGTCGACGGACGAGTCGCAGAGTATGCAGGGCACCTCGACGCCACCGCAGCCGAGTGCGAAGCAGCCTGCGGCAAGCGAAAATCAGAAAGCGTCGGGAGCGCAGGCACCAGAAGCGAGTCAACCCGCACCCTCCTCGCAAGCGGCCGCGCCCCCAGAGAATGAAGCGGTCCCGCGTCACGCGGCCCCGCGGCACTCGTCGCAAGAGCCTACGGGCGGAGTTCCCTCGGGCGGAGCGGTTCTAAGCCGTGTGCTGCCCACTGTGCCCGCTTCGGCGCGCGACAGCATGCGCGGTCCGCTCACGGTAACAGTGCGCGTGACCGCGAATCGCAGCGGCGCGGTCGAAGATGCATCGTACGTTTCGCCGGGGCCGGGCAACTACTTCGCGCGCATCGCGGTTCGTGCCGCGCATGGCTGGAAGTTCACGCCGCCCAACGCCGATGGGGCGCATCCGCAAACAAGCGTGTGGGTTCTGCGCTTCTATTTCACGCGGAGCAAGGTGGACGTGACTGCGACGCAGGAAGGGCGTTAAGGCCTGACCTGTGAGTTGAAATGGCCCTGAGGGGCTAAAACTCCAAGATGCTTTTCGCAGATTCTGTACGTGCTGAGCCCGTACCTCTTCAGCCAAGCACGTGCGCTTTCAAAACCAATGCAAAAGCAGATCCTTCGCTCCGCTTAACCCAATGACGACTGAGGTCGTCAATGGGACCCCGGGCGCGCTCCACTCAATATGGCACTCAGCATCGTTAGCCTGAGTAGCTGCAATCCTCTGAATCTGCTTGACTTGCGAGACTAATTCTGATATAATACTAAAGTGGCTTTCAAAGCCAGACTGTACCTGGGAGACCAACTTTTATGGCAGATCCTCGTACGCCTGTCCGTCGCTTCTTCGATCTTTTTGAACGCAATTCCGACTCCGGCGACGTGGCCGGAACTGTTTCTCAATTCGCAGATGTGTTCATGGCCGCCGGACCGGATGGCGCGCAGTGCGTGCGCGCGGCGGACTTTGGACTGGCGCTGCCAAAGAGGGTGCAGTTGTTCAAGAGCCTCGGGTGCCGGAAGACCTCGCTGGAGGAATTTTCAGAAACGCGGCTTGATGCAAGGTTTGTGATGGCCGAGACGCGCTGGCGCATGGTGTTTGGGCTCGATGGCGACGATCAGAAAGAGGCGACGGCCGATTCCCTGTTTATCATCGATACCGCGACCGATCCGTACAGGATTGTCTTCTATCTTGCGCACCAGGGGCACATGGCGGTGCTGAAGGAGCTGGGATTGGCGCCGGCGTGAGCGACGCGCTGCTTCGCGCAATACAATGGGTGAGCAAATGCCCATGAAATCGAACTGGACCCGAAGATCTTTTCTCCGCAACGCGGCTTGCTCCTCTGCGGCGGTCGCGCTGGCGGGGCGGGCGAACAGCTTTGCCGGTCCGGCTGCCGGCCGACTTCGCGGGCGCTTCCTGACCCATGTCTCGGTGGTGCGAGTAAACCAGATCGAAGTCACCCCGACGCGGAATATCGGCGAAGACGAGGCCCCGCTGAACAGCCCGGACCACATTCGCTCGCGGGCCGATGCATTTCGTCGCGGAAGTCCCAAGGGAAAGATGACGTGGGCCATCAGCTGGCTCGCGCTGCAAGATGCACGCAAGGAGTATCAGGAAGCGCGGCGACTGCTCGCCTCGTATCACGACCGGTATGGCGACGAGATCACGTTCATCCCGGGTGGCTATTTTGCGCCGATGTATGACACGCGCGAGCACATCCGCCGAACGATCCACGATGCGCTCGAGCAGATCAGCGCGATGGTCGACGGTCATTATCGCCCCGAGTGCATTGTGGCGGGGTTCATGGATGCGGAGAACCAGCGCCTGCTTGCGGCGGATGAAGGCATTCACGTATGCCAGGGCCAGATCTGGAGCCAGCACGCGATCGACAATGGCGACGGCGATGGAGGCATCTGCTATCCCTACTATCCGAGCCGCGAACATTATCTGAAACCGGCCCAGGGAGCGAGCGATTTTATCGACTGCGTGTGCCTCGATGGGTGGACGTGCGATTTCCTGACGGCGCGGCGGAATGGATTCGAGGGCGGGTTCAACAGCAGGCTGGGTGTAGGGCCGATCGAATCCGTCGGCAACCTAGGCAAGGATCGAGGCCGGAACGAAATGATCGAGACCACGGCGATGCATTTCGATCGCGGGGATGCGCTGAATGGATTCGGGTGGGTGACGGCGATCTGGGAGGTTTCGATCGGCCACGACGAGGACCTGACATGGTGGCTGCAGGCGGTGCACGACCGCTGGCCCGATACGCAGGTGATGACGGAAGGCAGCTTCGGCCTGGAATGGCGCAGGCACAATCCGTCGAATGCGCGCCTCGATTACCGTTTCGACGCCAAGGGAACGGGATCGCCGGGATCTGAGAAGAATCTTGAAATCGAGTGGTTCATGAACCGCGAATTCCGGCTGGCGATGCTGCGCGACTGGATGAAACCGTCTCCCTGGATGGCGATTGATTTTACGCGCTATGATCTGCCGGCGCAGGAGCCGCAGGGACTCGAGCGCGAATGGAGCCTGATGAATGTGCTGAATCAGAAAGGCACGCGTCCGCAGGACAAGCCGGTGCGGCTCGGTCAGCTCAGCGCCGAAGATCAAAGGCGGATCTTCGCGCATTATCCGGAGCTGAAAAGCCGCGCCTGAGATGGTCCTGGATCGCGAGCGTCCCGCGTTTTGCAAAGCGTCAACCGGTTACGGCCTACAATGGGCGCATGCATACTGAAGTGATCCCCACGCTTCATTTCCGCATCGCTGTCACTAAGGATCGATCGAGCCTCGTCCCGCTGATCAATGCGGCGTTTGCCATCGAGACGTTTCTCGGATCCACTCGCACCGATGACGCACGCCTCGCCGCCATGATGGAGAAAGGACGCATCCTGATGGCTGAGGATAATGCCGGGAACATTCTTGCCTCAGTCTACGTTGAGCTTCGCGGCGCACGCGGATATCTCGGCATGCTGGCGGTGGATCCGGCGCATCAGAAATCCGGAATCGGAGGGCGCATGGTCGAAGCCGCGGAGGACCGGCTGCGCAAGCTGGGCTGCGAGGCCGTGGACATCACGGTGCTGAGCCTGCGTCCGGAATTGGTGCCGCTCTACCGGCGGCTGGGCTATGTCGAGACAGGGACTGAGGAGTTCCACCCGACTCGGCCGCTCAAGCCCGGCATTGAGTGCCATTGCATCGTCATGTCGAAAATGCTGTAGACCGTTGCGGCGATTGCGAAAACACATGCTTCGCGCCAACCTCCGGCATCGTTCTGCGCGGTGCCCGCAAGGCGCAGCCCTCGGCACGACATGTGTGGATGAGGGTCGCGTTGGGCTGCAATCCAGCGCCGTTCAAGTTCCCGCCATTCGCGCCGATTCAGAAATTGTAAGGACGGTTGCGGCTCGTTCAAGCCCACGAGGAGCCTTGGCCGCCGATCCCGTAACAGGGAGGAAGATCAGAATGTCGGCAATCAGGAACACGCCCATTGCGAAGAAGATCGCAGTTGCTTTCGGGGTCGTCTGCATGCTTTGCGTCATGCTTGGCACCTACACGCTGGTCGCATTGAACGGCATTGGGACTCGGAGCTCGCAGGTCACGGAGAATGATTTTCCTTCTGTCGTGCAACTGACGCAGATGAGGAACGGCATCAATCAGGTTCGCCGGGCAGATCTCGAGTTACTGCTGTGCCAGACGCCGCTCTGCACCTCCAGTCAACGGGCGGCACGGGCCGAGGGAATCTCGACGTATGAGGCGGGCATGAAAGCCTACGAGCCCCTCGTGAACTCGGCCCAGGAACGCGGATTCACGGAACGAATCAGTTCAGACTTTGCGCGGTACCGCGATGCCAGTGAACGAGCAGGAGCGCTTCTTGCGTCGGGAAAGGCCGGTGATGCGGTTGGCCTGCTGACGTCAGAGAGCGAAGATGCGGCATTCGATGGTGCGATGTCCGCGGTGAACGACGGGATTCAATTCAATGTGAAGCAAGGCATTGATGATGGAATGCGCGCAGCGACCGAGAGCCGTCGCACCATCTGGATCAATGTCTGCTTCACGGTGATCATTGTTCTGCTTTGCGCGCTTGTCGGGATCGTGCTCCACCGGGAGATTGCGCCGCGCATTGCTCGACTCAAAGGCGCGGTGGAGGCTATGGCAGCCAAGGACCTGACCGCTGCTGTCCAGGTGACGGGAACGGATGAGATCGGCAAGCTGGGCGAGGCTTTCAATGCCAGCATTGCATCGATCCGCGCCGTTCTTGATACGGTCGCGCAGGGAGCGGGAACGTTGTCGTCGGCAACCACGGAAATCACCACGCGCGCGACGCAAACGGCGGGGAACGCCAAGACGCAATCAAGCAAGACGAACCAGATCGCAGCAGCTGCACAGGAAATGACAGCGACCATTGGGGAAATCAGCCACAATGCCGAAGGCGCCGCGGGCGCAAGCCGAGAATCGGCAGAAACGGCGAACCAGGGAGGAGCGGTGATGAGGGAGGCGACCGCTACGATGGAGAAAATTGCCGCGGCGACGGGCGCGGTCTCAGAGAAGATCAATTCTCTTGCAAAGCGTTCGGAGGAGATCGGCAAGGTGGTCAGCGTGATCCAGGAGATCAGCGAGCAGACGAATCTTCTTGCCCTGAACGCGGCGATCGAAGCGGCACGAGCGGGTGAGCACGGGCGCGGATTTGCGGTAGTCGCCGGGGAAGTCAGGAGGCTTGCCGAGCGCACCAAGGGCGCCACGGAAGAGATCGCGACCACAATCCACAGCATCCAGGAAGAGACACAGGGAACACTCGAAGTGATGCATGAGAGCCGGGGGGCGGTCGAAAATGGCATGAAGGAGACGGCGCGCGCGCAGGAACGCCTCGAGTCGATTATCGAATCGTCAAAACAAGTGGAACGCCAGATCGAGTTGATCGCATCGGCAGCGACTCAGCAAACCTCGGCGTCGGCCGAGATTTCGGAATCGGCCGGCCAAATCTCGCAATTGGCAATGGAGAACTCACAAGGCGCCGAAGAGGCGGTCGAAGCGCTCAAGAGCCTCGTGTCACTGGCCAACGACCTGGACGGCATCATTCGGCAATTTACGATTGAGAGCCGCCCAATGAATGCGCCCGCATCCACAAGCCGTGCTGTACAGCCGATATTGCGACCTGCGTCGTTTTCCGCGTGAAGCCGGCCTTGAGCCCGAGAATTCATCATCCTCTAACTTTCCCGGGACAGAGGGTGCTATGTTAGCCTCCCGTATTGAGGGTCACCGCCATGCCTTGATTTTTCCAGTGAGGCTGGTACGCGATTCAATCCTGGGGAGACAACCGCATGAGTGCCGTCAAGTACGACCTCACTATCATCGGCTCCGGCCCCTCAGGCCAGCGGGCCGCGGTAGCCGCTTCGAAGATGAAGAAGCGCGTGGCGGTTGTCGAATCCCGCTCCGTGGTCGGCGGGGTGTGCATCAACACCGGCACCATCCCTTCCAAGACCATGCGCGAAGCGGTGATGCACCTTTCCGGCTATAACTACCGCTCTGTTTATGGAATGAACTACCGGGTCAAGGAAAAGATCACCATGGCCGACCTGGCGTTCCGCGTGCAGGCAGTCGTGAAAACCGAGGTTGATGTGACCGAGGCGCAGCTTTCGCGCAACGGGGTCGACGTGGTGCATGGCATCGCGCATTTCACCGATCCGCATCATTTGCACGTCGAAGGACCGCAGACCGATATGACGCTGGAATCGGATCGCGTCATCATTGCCGTAGGAACTCGACCCTCGACTTCCCCGAACGTTCCGATCAACGGCAAAACCATTGTCAACAGCGACCAGGTTCTCGATTTGCCGGAGTTACCGCGGACATTGATCGTGGTAGGCGGCGGCGTGATCGGCGTCGAGTACACCTGCATGTTCGCCGTTCTGGGCGTGCGGGTCACGTTGATTGAAAAGCGCGCCAAGCTGCTGGAGTTTGCAGACCAGGAGATTGTCGAGTCGCTCAGCTACCACCTGCGCGACAGCCGCGTCACTATGCGGCTAGGAGAGGAAGTGGAATCGGTGGAGGCGCTTCCCGATGGCGGGGTGGTTGCCAACCTCATGAGCAAGAAGCGAGTTTCGGGCGATGCCCTGCTGTACGCCGTGGGCCGTCAAGGCAACGTAGACGAGTTGAACCTGGCTGCGGCGGGACTTGAAGCGGATAATCGCGGCCGCATCCCTGTGGATGAGCACTACCAGACAAAGGTGGAGCACATTTTTGCAGTGGGCGATGTAGTCGGGTTTCCGGCGCTGGCTTCGGTTTCGATGGAGCAGGGCCGGGTCGCAGCTTCGCGCGCCTTCAACGACCATGCCGCGAGTTCCAATCCCAGTTTTTATCCTTACGGCATCTATACCATTCCTGAAATCAGCTTCATCGGGAAGACCGAGGAGCAGCTGACAGACGAAGACGTTCCGTACGAAGTTGGAATGGCTTATTACCGCGAGGTCGCGCGCGGCCAGATACGCGGGGACACCACGGGGCGGCTGAAGCTGATTTTCCATCGCGACACGAGGAAGGTGCTCGGCGTTCACATCATCGGCGAAGGCGCGGCCGAACTGGTTCACATCGGGCAGGCGGTGATGACACTGGATGGTACGGTCGACTACTTTGTCGAGACGGTCTTCAACTATCCTACGCTCGCCGAGTGCTACAAGGTCGCCGCCTTTAACGGACTCGGCCGCCTGCACCGCTACCAGACGGGATGATCGGAAACAGGAAGAGGGTTCCGGGTTTGCGCATGAGCCGGGCTACGGCAGATGATTTGGAAGGGCAGAGTTTTTCGCATCGGAGGTTCGGATGAGCACGGCCATCGGCGTTGTGATGACGGAGCACATAGTGGCCGGCAGGCTCGTCGACCAGCGGCTCACCGGCAAATTGCTGCGCTATCCCGACGATCAGGACGAATCCGACGCGCTCATCGCTGTTCCCGCGGGTGAATTGGTCGAGATACTGGCTGAACAGATTGAGGCTCTCACCGCAGAGGGCGGTGGCTCGATGGAGGCAATCGGCGTTGCGGTACCCGGCGTTGTCAGGCACGGCGTCGTAGAGGATGCGCCGAATCTCACGCAGCTGAAGGGAATGCGCCTGGCCGACGAACTGACGAGGGTTTTGGCGCTTCGGGGCATCCAGGCTCCGGTGCACATTGCCAACGATGCCGATGCAATCGCGGCAGGTGTGGCATCGACGCGGGGCCAGTTGAACCGCTTGACCCGCGTATGGACCATCGGCAATGGCATTGGCTATGGACGATGGCCTTATGTGGAGGGTGTTTGGGAAGGCGGGCACGTGACGGTGACGCTCGACCCAAAGGAGCGATTCTGCGGGTGCGGGGGCGCGGGGCACCTGGAGGGCATCATGGGCCACCGGGCCATGCGCATGCGGTTTCTCGACTTGGAGCCGGAAGAGGTTTTCGCATTGGCCAAAAAGGGCGACGCGCGATGCGCCGAGTTTGTCGATCTATGGCACCGGGCGCTTGCTGCGGCGACCGCATCCTTCATTCATCTTGCCGGACCGGGTCGCTTCTACTTCACCGGACACAACGTGGGATTCCTCGATCTGCCGGTGCTGCGGCGGCACCTGGAGGGCATGGTGAAGATGAGCCCGCTCCTGAGTTTCTCGCTCGAGGTGCTCGAGCAGGATGATGAAACAGCGCTGATCGGCGCGGGCGTGAGCGCGTTGCGCGCGCTGACGTGGTAGGCGCCGAGTCTCGCCGTCTGCGAATCTGAACGAGGACCTCAAATTGCGCGGGTCGCAACACGGTCAGGCCGGGCGATTGCTTTCCAATCGACCGATGTGCTTCGGTCGCCATTCCTGAGCACCAACTTCTCAATCGGCAGTTCGCCTTCGATGATGCGAACCCGGATTTCGTGGCGGTCGAGAGTGATGGTCCCGAAGGCGGGAGCCGCGGAGAAGAATGCGGTGAAAGGCCGCGCGTTGAGCCTGGGTCCGAACCAGAGGGTTTTTTCCACCGCGGAATAGCGGAATCCTGCCAGCGCGCCCAGGAGCGCATAGCTCGCCATGGCGCGGGCATAGTAGTTGCCGCACTCGTACTCGTTCCAGGGGTTCCGTGTGCGGCCGTCATAGCGGCTGCGCGCGGCTTTCACAATGCTCAGTCCTTCGGTGACAAGGCCTTCTTCGATCAGGTGCGAGGCGACCTGGTACTCGATGCCGGTCCAAACTTCATCGGAGTAGACGAACGGCAGTGTCGGTTTGTCGCCGTGCGGCCAACTGCACAACAGCAATCCCGGTTCATGCCCCATGGCGTATCCGGGGCGTTGCGCATTGGCATGCTCGCTCAAATCAGTTTTGAAGTTGTGCCGGAAGATGGCCTGGAGCGACGAGCGCACATTCTTTGTTGAGAGCGAGGTGTCAATCCCGTAGATTCTTGCCATCCAAGCGCCGATCACCCCATCGGAAAGGCAGCCGCCGCCGTACTGATACTTGGGCCCTTCGCGCTTGAGCAGCTGCTGCATCTCGCTACTGTTGGCGTCGACGTGGGCAACCGATTCGGCGAAGGAAGTGTCGCGCAGGCCTTCGTATTGCACGTGCTGCTGATAGTACTCGCCGTTGAAGAGGGTGGAGTCCATCGTGTGGGCGCATTGCTGAGCAAGACCGCCGTAAAGCCCTGCATCGTCCTGCTGACCGACGGCAACGGCCATCTTCTGCATGGCTGAAAGAGCGCCGAGATAGATGCTGGTACACATGCCATCCGGGCCCCAGAACTCGATGTCGTAGGTGTTGTGGTGCGGCTCAAACAGCGCGCCGCGATGGTCGGGGTCCCAGGTGCGAATGCCATAGTCGAGGCTGCGCTTTGCCAGCGGGTAAAGCCGCTTCAACCATTCCGTGTCGCCCGAAATCTGCCAGTCGCGGTACAGCTTCATGATGCCGCCGAGCTGGCCGTCCGCGGCGGCCGGATCGCTGTGATCGACGGGCCCGTCGGGAATCGCTCCGCGAAAATTGATGTGGCCGCGGTCATCCATCGAACGCTCGAGTTCAAGGCTGCGCAACGTGCGTTCAAGCTTCGGGAAAAGGTGCGGCATCGCCTGGGCATAGTTCCAGACATGCGTGCACGAGCCGTGACAGCAGCCGTTGTCAGGGAAGCAGCCCTCCCACGCCCAGATGTTTCCGTTTTCCTGGCGAAGCACGGTGGGCGACTTGAGAATACCGATGTTTGCGGAAATCGCATCGAGCACGTAAGTCGGAAGCGTGGAGGAGAACAAAGCTTCTTGGAATGCGACCGTTCGCGACCGCAGCGAGGAATAGTTGGCGTCCACATATGCGGCGACGCCGCGAGCATCTTGCCAGAGGCCGGCATAGTAGGGCCGCCAGAAGGGTGGCCGGCCATTCGCCACATCGCGGCAGCCTTCGGAGCCGGTCATTTCCGGTTTGGGGCCTTCCAGTCCTTCGCGGAGATAGCAATTGGGAAAGTGCCAGGTGATGAGAATCGGATAGGTGCGCGATTCATTTGGGGCAAGGCTGCCTTCGAGGAGAATCGATCCGCCGTTTCTTCCAGCGCGATCGACACGGTTCGAGCCTTCGTTCTCAGTGAACGTGCCGGTCGAGACTTCGCGCCAAAGCGCTGAGAGCGAATCGAAGTCCCACCCAGGACTGCGGAGCCACATGGCCTTGATCTTCGGTTGAAATCCGATGACGGTGAGGCTCGCGCTGCCGAAGGACTCGGCGTTGGCATCTTCTCGATTCGAGAAGTGGACGCCCTTTTCAGGAATCACGGAATTGATGCTGGAAGCCTGGTCCGGCTGGCATCCCGGAGCGAGATGCGACAGGTGATAGGAGAATTCGTATTCGGCGGCGTGAGTCGAGGTGTTGTGGAGCGTGTACTCGAGGATGGCGCATGGAATGCCGGAGTTTTTATCGTCGAGGGGGATGAACGGGTTCCATCCGGTTACATTCATCTGGATCGGGATCGCCGGGTCGGATAGAATGGCCTCGCCAAAAGGATATTCGCCTTTGAATTCGCACTTTGCAAAGCGAGGAAACCCTTCGAAGCCGCCGCGGCGGAGCCCCTGGCCCTGCAGTCCCTGATCGAAAATCTTGAATGGAGGGAAAGGGCCTTCAACGAGTTTGGTTGCGCCAGTTGCGCCCTTGATGTGCAGCACGGCAAATGCCGCCTCGGGAGAGTTCGCCGAAAAGTTATCCGGCATGGCGGTAGTTTCAGGCCGCGTTCGGATGGAGAAATCCTGCAGCCCGCCATATCCGTTCAGGCAGATCGTGCCCGCGCCAATCCCGCCGATCGGCAGCGCCACCTGCGTCGTGCGGTCACCCGTGTAGGTTCGTTGAGGGGCAGGACGGAGTAGCTCTTCGGGTGTGTAGGGAGCTGTTTCGGGCGTTGCCACCGGTGCGGAGTCGGCGTTGACCGTGGGCGCAGCCGCTGCGAGCGCGGCAGACGAACCCGCTACAAGGAATTGCCGGCGCGTCGGCTTTTTGAAGGACATGAGTTCTCCAGCAAGCGATAAGGCTAGTTGCTGGGTGAGGCGGAGTGCAAGTGGGGGTCGCGCCCTGCAGCGCTATCCCAGGTCTGAAAAACAGAGACGTGGGGCACCCAGATTGAAGATGGATCGATTTCCAAAGGCCCCACGGCACCCGTGACGCTGGCCGAATCAATAGGCTCGCAGATAGGTGCGGGAGATGCGGTCGTGCCAGCTCAGATGATCTTCATCGAAGAGCGCCCAGGCCACTCCCAGGCCCACCGGGAGAACCGAGAGCAACATGGCGATGATGCGGCGGCGGAGCTGGTCTCGCGTTGGATTCTCATCTTCGAAGGTGCAGAGCGCGACATGGGCGTAGCGCATCCCCGGCGTCCCGTCGATTTGCATGAAGAAGAACAGGTGATAGAGGGCTGTCGTCAGCACAAGGCCGGCAAGCGCGCCGATCTCGGCCGCGTGCATGGCGGGAAAATGACTCAACCAGCCTGCCAGCAGGGCGCCTGCGACACAGACGAGGCCGACAATCAGTGCCGCGTCGACGGCGACGGCCATCAGACGAGCATTGAGGGGAGCGAGTTCCAGCCTGGGATGTGCCGGAGCAGCCACGGGATTCGGATCGCGCCGGGTTTCGGACGGCGCATCGAGCTTCATTCCCGACCACTCGGGGCCGTAAATCTCGTTCGCCGACACAAATTCGGCGGATGGAGGTGTGACAGCGGTCGAAATCGTGCTTGGGTCGACTTCGAAGATACTGAGCTGGGGGGAGGGATCCGGAGCCGAGGAGTTCTCTACAATGCTTGGGCGCACCCGTCGCGTCGCGACGATTTCGCGCGGAAACTGAATCAGGTTCGCATTGATCGGCTCGGCCGGCTCGACGATGGTGATGAAGGGAGCCTCAGAGCCGCCAGCCAAATCGAAGGCCGGGTCTTGCGAGGTGCGCTGGGCATCCCGGGCCGCTGCGGCCTCCGCAGGATCGTAGAAGACGGGCATGTCCGGTTCCCAGCGGATCCGGAGATTCTGGCCGGCGTTGGAAATCTTCAATTCGGGCGGAGCGGCGGGAGCCGGAGCCGGCGCGCAATCCTGGTGATACTGCTGGGCGCGCTGCTGCTCCTCCTCCAGCATCCTGTGCTCTTCAGCAAGATTGTCGAGGGCTGTTTGCGCCGCGGCCTGAGCCTCAAGCGCAGCCCGGGTGGCAGCTTCAGCGGCCCGCAAAGCGGCACGGGCTTCAGATGCCTGCAACTCGCTGTAGCTGGGTGCATGCGCGTAACGCGCCGCAACGCGTGCAGCCGCCTGGGCGGCACGGGTGGCAGGCACCTCCTGCGCTGTTTCCGATGTGTTTGATTCGACGACAGACAAGCCCTTGCGGGTTTTATGCGCCGCGAGACGCTGGTTTATTTCCTGTTTCCAAGATGGCTGAGGGGAGGGCTGGCTCGCCAGTGTACTCAATTTCCCGATTCCCTTCTGACTCTACGCTCGGATGCGTAACGGACCCGAGACTGAGGTTCAGGCCCGCAAATCGAACCGAGTGGCCGGACGCGGGCGTGGCTCTTGAAACTTCGACAACAGATTGCGCCAGAACCGGGAGCACCGAACGATCAATGCGCTGCTCCTTCTGGTGCCAGAGCCGAGCTGCGTGCGTCCCATGGAGAGCGGCCTGTTTTTGCTATGCTGGCCTTGGTCCCGGGATGCATCCTCGCAATTTCGTGTTTATCACGCTGCTGGCCCTGTGTCATCCGCAAGTTCGAGCACAGGTGTTGACCAATGCGTTACCTCTGCCGACAGCGCAGAACGAAGCCGCGAAAAGCGGCGCGAGTGCACCGCGCGCCGATCAGCTGCCAGACGATCCAGATCAGCAATCCATTCCTGTCGCGCAACCCGAACCCGCTGCGACTTCAGGCATCCCGGTGACGTGGACCGCGGGTCTTCAGACCTGGGCTGGCGACATCGTCACCCTCAACGGCGGAGTGGAGTTTCACTACCGCGACTACGTGATCCGTGCCGACACGGTTGTCTACAACCGCGCTACCACGGAACTCACTGCCGAGGGCCATCTCCAGGTGACAGGCGGTCCCGAGGACGTTTTCGTCACGGCGACCAAGGGCGATATGCGCCTTGACGAGCACACGGCGCGATTCTTCAATGTGAATGGGTCGATGGGCGTTCGGCGCGCTGGGCGCAGGGTGGTTTATTCCACCGCCAATCCTTTCCTGTTCTCGGGCCGCGTGCTGATTCAAACCGGCCAGGGGAATTACCGCATCGTGGACGGCACCATGACCAATTGCCGGCTGCCCCGCCCCGACTGGGAGCTGATCGCGCGCTCGATCAAAGTGGAAGACAAGACGGCGTCCGCGGCGAATTCATTTTTCAAGTTGCTCGGCATACCGATCTTCTACCTGCCCTACCTGCGACATCCGGTCGACGAAAACGGTCGAGTGAGCGGATTCTTGATTCCGGTCGTAGGCAACTCATCGATCCGCGGCTTCACCTTCGGCGAGCAGGTGTATTTCGTTTTGAATCGCAGCATGGATATGGAGATCGGGTCGGAATACTACTCGAAGCGCGGATTCGCCCCAAACGGCGATTTCCGTTACAAGGGACCCGGACTCGACCACCTGAACCTGAACTGGAAGGCGCTGCTCGATCGGGGTGTCGTGATCCCGCCCGCAACCACGCGCGTGAACCAGGGAGGCGTCGATGTCGCCGCTTTGGGGCGCAAAGACCTTTCGCCTGAGACGCGCATTGCGGGGAATGTCGAGTACCTGTCGAGCTACGTCTACCGGCTTGTGTTCAACGATAACTACTCCCAGGCCGTGAATTCCGAGGTCCACAGCGACGTCTCTCTGACCCATGCGCGCAACGGCTTCATCCCTTCCGGCTATTTCGAGCGGCTGCAGACGTTTGCCGGCACGACTTCAGGCGACGAAGTGAGGCTGCTTCACCTTCCGGCGCTGCGCTACGACGTGCTCGATCGTCCTTTGGGAAAGTCTTCCCTGTATTGGAGCTTTTCCTCTTCCATGGGTTATCTTGGCCGCTCGGAACCTGATTTTCACGCCCGCAATGTCGGCCGGATTGATGTACGTCCCCATATCTCGCTGCCATTCGTGATCGACGGGTGGAGCTTTATCCCCGAAGCAGGATTGCGCGAGACGTTCTATTCGGGGAGTCAATATCCTGACTTGACCGGCACGAATGGCGGAGTTCCGACCATTAGCCACGACCCGCTGGCGCGCTTCGACGCCGAGGCCTCGTTCGATCTTCGCCCGCCTGCGCTGGAACGTGATTTTCAGCTGAAACGCTGGAACCGCACGCTGCGCCATGTCTTCGAGCCGGAATTCACGTACCACTTTGTCGGGGGGATCGGACAGAAGGCGCGGAACACCCTGCTCTTCGACACGGCCGACATCGCAACCAACACGAACGAGGCAGGCTACTCGCTCACCCAGCGCTTCTATGTTCGCCCGCAGCAGGAACAGCCGTGCGAGGTGGACGGATCGCCGGAATGCGCAGCGAAGGCGCGCGAATGGGCAAGCTGGCAGATTGCGCAGAAATTCTTTATCAACCCCGATTTTGGCGGAGCCATCATTCCCAATCGCCGCAACGTGCTTGATTCCACGCTGGATCTGAGCGGTATCGCGTTCCTCACGGTGCCGCGGAATGTCTCTCCCGTCATCTCGCGCATGCGATTCGAGGCAATCGACAATCTTCGGGTGGAGTGGGACATGGATTACGATCCCAGGGATGGGCGGCTCGGAGCCGATAACCTCTACACCGGCTACAGCTGGGGGCGCACAACCGTGGGAGTCGGCCACTCGCTGCTGAACGCCGTGGATGAACAGGGCACCGCAGCATCGATCATCCAGAGCCAGCAACTGCAACCGTTCCTGCAAATCGGAAAATCCAATGGCGCGGGTTTCAACCTGGCTGCGAACGGGGGCTACGATTTCGTCCATGGCGCACTGCAATATGCCGGGATACAAGCGGTTTACAACTGGGACTGCTGCGGATTGACGATTGGCTACCGGCGCTTTGAACTAGGCACCAGCGTCACAGGGACCGTTGGCCGGGATGAAACCGAATGGCTCTACAGCTTTACCCTTGCGAATTTCGGCTCGGTTGGGGACATCAGCCGTAACAAGACCGTTTTTCGCGACCCCAGCCTGCCCCCAGCCTACTGATCCGCCAACGTGCACGTGGCTTGCCTTTCCATCTGCTCTGCGTCCCACCCTCACGGCAGTTCGAGCAGAATGGGTGCCCGGCGCGATCAGCTGCCCGGCTGGGGTATCCTTTTTGAGAGGAACTGACATTGTCGCGTTTTCAGGTATTGGCCGGCCTTCTTGCCATCGCGTTGGCCGCAGGATGTAAAGCCCAAACAAACAACTCAAATTCGCAGGACGCGGTACTGAACCGGCACATCGAGGTGCTGGTGCGCTCGCAGTTCAACATTCCTCCGGAATACAACGTCTCACTCGGGGCGCGCAAACCAAGCCAGGTACCCGGCTATGAGTCTCTGCCGATCACGCTTTCGCGCGGCGCCAAGTCGACGGTGGTGGAGTTTCTGATCTCCACGGACGGCAAAACCCTGGCCCGCCTTGAGACGTTCAGCCTGGCCAAAGATCCGGCATTCAACATCGACGTAAACGGAAGGCCGATTCGAGGCAATCCCGCGGCGAAGGTGACGGTCATCAATTTCGATGACCTCGAGTGCCCCTATTGCGCGCGGATGCACCAATCGCTGTTCCCAGCGACGATGGACCACTACAAGGACAAGGTGCGCTTCATCTACAAGGATGATCCGCTGACGGAGCTTCACCCGTGGGCGATGCACGCCGCGGTCGATGCCAATTGCCTGGCCACGCAGAGCGGTGATGTTTACTGGACCTACGTCGACTATCTGCACTCGCACGGGCAGGAAATCACAGGTGCGGATCGCGATCTGAAGAAGAGCTTTGCTTCTCTCGACCGAATTGCGCGCCAGGAGGGCACTCTGGGCAAGCTGGACGAAGCCAAGCTGGATGCCTGCATTGCCAAGCAGGACGAAACCCAGGTAAAAGCATCGGCCAAAGAGGCCGATGAGCTTGGCATCGATGGCACCCCGGCGCTGTTCGTGGACGGCGAGAAGATCAGCGGAGCGGTTCCGGAAGAACAGGTTTGGATGGCAATCGACCGCGCGCTGCGGGCGACCGGTGAACAACCACCCGCGGAACCCACGCAGTCAAAGAACCCCGCCGGCAGCGGCAAATAGCGGGCCTGACAATCATGTTGCGCGTGACCCGCAGTAGAGTGTCACGCTTCAGTAACATGGCTGCCGTTTCGCATTGCAGGGCCGGGGATTTATCCTATTAGCCCGGGATCCTGTGTGGCTCCTGCAGGAGATTTCAGGTTGCAAGTAGAAGCTCGTTTTGTTCGACGGCGCCGCATCGGCGCACAATTCCTCACATTCGGAGTCTTACTCGCCGCCCTCGCAGGTTGTCATCATCCACCGTCTCCCGATGTGATGGCCACGGTGAACGGAAAAGAAATCATGCGCGCGGAGCTGGACAAGTATTACACCGCAAGCCTCGGCGAGAATCCTCAGCAAACGAGCGCGGAGCAGGCGCAGATCGTGCGGCTCGACATCCTTCGACAGCTGATTCAGGACGAGATATTGCAGCAGCGCGCGGCAAAGCTGAACCTGGCAGCTACCGATGAAGATGTGAATGCGAAGCTAACAGAGATGAAAGCGCCATTGACGGAAGAGCAGTTCCAGGCTCAGCTGAAGCAGCGGAACATGACGCTCGATGATCTGAGGCGCGACCTGCGGCGATCGCTGACGACCACGAAGCTGCTGAACAAGGAGATCGAGTCGAAGATCAACATCACCGATGCGGAGATCAAGGCCTACTATGACGCTCACAAGTCGGATTTCAATCTAATCGAGCCTCGATTCCACCTTGCCAGAATTGTCGTGACGGGAGCGCCGGCACAGCAGACCGCGAATCTGCAGGGCAACAAGGCAGCCAACAGCGCCGATGCCCGAAAGAAGATCGAGGCGCTGCAGAACCGCCTCGAGAGCGGCGAGGAATTCAGCACGGTGGCCATGAACTTCTCTGAGGACCCCAATACCTCTTCCATGGGCGGCGACCTGGGTTTTGTGGACCAATCAAGCCTGCAAACAAATCCGGACGCCTTCAATGCAGTGAACAAACTTCGGCCAGGGGAGATCACGGGTATTCTGCCGATGTACGGCGGAGCGGGACCGAGCAGCAAGCCGGTTGGGTTTGCGATTTACAAGCTGATTGGGAAGGAACCGGCCGGCCAGCACGAATTGAACGATCCGAATGTGCAGCAGACGATTCATCAGCTGCTCCACGACAGCCGGAAACAGCTGCTGCAGAGTGCGTACTTTGAGATGCTCCACGATCAGGCGACGGTTCGCAACTTTTACGCCGAGCAAATCCTGAACAACGCAAATCACTAGGAAGCAGTTCCAGAGATGCGCTGCGAGCGGGGCGGAGCCTGCTTCGAACGCGGGCGCAGCGCCGATCGGTCCCGTCGCCTTCGGCAGGGCAAAATCGCAGTCGTTCGATCTTGATCCAAAGAACTCCCGGGGCGCAATCGAATGATGGCAGGCTGCGGTTGTGCTCCGGTCCATACGCACATAGAAATGCCTCCCAATTGGGAGGCATTTCTTGTGCTTTGCTAACGGATGCGCTTACTTGAGATTGCCGCTGCTGTCCATGGTGATGCCGCCAGGTCCCTTGTCCTTCTTCTCTTCGTTGGCCTTCCTGGTGCCCATGGCCTTGGTGCGCCACTCTTCCGCCTTGGCAAGATCATCCTTCACCGCACCGGCATTCCCGAAATCGAGATCGGCTTTGCGGCGATAAACGAGGTTGAGATACGCCATAGCGTCGTCGTAATTGGCGCGGTCATCGACGGCCTGGTTCAGGTACGTCAACGCTTCCTCGACCAGCGGAGAGTTCTTGTCCTTGATGTCGTCCATGATCTTCTTGGGCGCCTTGGTATTGCCCTCGCCGTCATCATTGATGCCGGCAGGCACAAGCGCCTTCAGGACGTTTTCGTGGGCCTGGGTCCAGTCGATCACGCCCACGGTGTAGGCAGCTTCGGGATCCTTCGGCTGAACGGCAAGCACCTTTTTCTGCCAGGTCCGCGCGTCATCCAGCTTCTTCACGTTGAAGTAGATTCCAGCGATCTGCTTCATGCTGTTGACGTCGTTCGGATCCTTGGACAGGACCTCCTGGAAGATGCTGATGGCCTGCTGGGCGGTCTTCATATTGTCGGGAGTATCGAGGCCGGGAACGATGTTCTGCGAGAGCGCCGTGGCAAGATAGCTCTTGGCCATAGGCAGGCTCGGGTCCAGTTCCGTGGCCCTCTGGAAGTGATTGATGGCCTCTTCATACTTGCCGGCCTTGTAGGATTCCACTCCCTTGTTCAGCTGGTCGCGTGCCTGCAGCCTGCTGCACCCGCTCATGAGGAACATCATTCCGGCCAGTGCCACCGCGAACGTCGCAATGCGTGCGGGTTTGTTCATTTCTTATCTTCTCCTTCAGGCCGTGCTGTCGGATGCGCGCCCTGGAACTCCAAATCTGCCAGGCAGCGGCGGTGCGCTCACTGCCGGGATGAAACCTGATTCCTGCCGGAGCGGAATTGCGCAGGGTGCAAATCCCCAACAACAATAAGCCGGACGACAGGTTCGCGGAAGCGCCGGCCGGGCTTACTGTCCGGCCAGGATCTTCGGCGTCATGAGACCGATGTGATCTACGTTGGCAGAACGGCCAATGTCGATGACGTCGGCAACATACCGGAAGTCCAGATTGTCGTCGCCCTTTACGAACATGACGCGTTCCGCGCGGTTCGCGTAAATCTCAGTCAGCTTGGGCAGCAGGTCGTTCTTCGCCACGTCGGTCTCATTGATCTTGTACGTGGGTGTCGCGCCGGCCCGATAGATGACCTGCACCACGATGGTGCGATCGTTGGGCTGTTGCTGCTGCTGCGGATTCTTCGGGGGCTGCGGCACGAGGGCATCCAGGCCGTGGGGTACCGTCGGCACAATCACCATGAAGATGATCAGCAGCACGAGCAGAATGTCGATCATTGGCGTTACGTTGATGTCGGAGGAGTAACCGCCTCCTCCTCCCGTCGTCATTGCCATGGCTTCTTAAACTCCTTGTTCTCTCAAGTCTCTAGGCAGAAACGGCCGGGAATCTACTCGCCGGCCTCGCCATTGTTTTGACGCCGCTGTGTCAGCAGACCCACCTCATCCACTCCGGCAGTTCTGACCGCATCGATCGCGTCTTCCACGGTGCGGTACTGAGCACGAGCATCCGCGCGGATGAAGATGGTCTTCCCCGGTGTATCGGCAAGTTTCTCGCGCACCTTGGCGCCCAGCTCTTCCGTGGCAATCTTGTCCTGCCCGAGGTACACGCCCCCGTCGCGGGTGATCGCGACAACAATGGCGTCATCCTTGTCCGCATCGGGCATCGCGACTGCGTTGGTCACCTTGGCCATGTCGATGGCCACCTTGTTCTGCAACATCGGGGTGATGACCATGAAAATAATCAGCAACACCAGCATGACGTCCACCATCGGCGTGACGTTGATGTTGGAGTTGATCTTGCCGCCTTCGTTTCGAACTGAAATTCCCATCGTTGAGGCTCCATGCCTTGAATTCTTCTGATCCGGCGTCCCCGGTCTCCAAATGAAAGGCAGCGGCTACACGAGATTTGAATCAGGGGAAGGGAGAGAGTTCGCTCTCTCCCTTCCAAGCTCTCGCTCGAGCCGCGTTGGCGCTGGCTTAGCGCCTGTTGCTCTGCTTAATGAAGTAGTCAATCAACTCGCTCGACGAGTTATCCATCTCCACGTCGAATGCTTCGACGCGGCCCGTGAAGTAGTTGAACGCCATCACGGCGGGGATCGCGACCAGCAGGCCGAACGCCGTGGTGACCAGCGCCTCGGAAATACCGCCGGCGACCGCGCCGATACCCGAAGTTTTCTGGGTAGCGATGGCGTCGAATGCGTGGAGGATGCCGACCACGGTTCCGAACAGGCCGACGAACGGCGCCGTCGCACCGATGGTTGCCAGCACGCTGAGGCCTCTCTTCAGCTTGGCGTGGACGATGGCTTCAGCCCGTTCGAGGGCGCGCTGCGAGCTCTCGATCGAGTTCTCGGTGGCCGTACCACCCGCGGCCCGAAACTCCTGCAGGCCGGCGGTGACGACTTCAGCGAGATGCGACTTCTTGTTGCGATCGGCGATCTTGATGGCTTCTTCAAGCTTGCTGTCCTTCAGCGCGCCGGCGACCTTGGGCGCGAATTCGCGCGACTGCTTGCGGGCCGCGGAGAAGTACAGGTAGCGGTCGATCATCACAGCCAGTGACCAGATCGACTCGATGAAAAGGACAATGGCCACGCTGCGTGCCATCCATGCCATGTGTTCCCACAATCCCATGGGGCTGAAGCTGACTGTCTGCTGATCTTCCTGCAGAAAGGCCAGGCTGCTGACCGTATGCGAAGCATAATGTGCGAACTGAGCGAGAATCACTGAATCGTTCCTCCTAAGGAGTTTCTTGTGTACTGCAAATTAGTACAGATGCTGGGAATGCGGCTCGATGGGATTCGCATTCGGGTCAAAAGCAAAGCCGCCGCCCAAACTGGGCAGCGGCCAAAATAAATCTCAACCACCAAGGCTGAAGATTACGTTGATCGTGGTCTCCACTTCTACCGGCTCGTTATTGAGGAGGTAGGGGCGATAGCGCCAGGTCTTCACCGCTTCGATGGCCGCCTGCTGCAACATGGCGGGTCCGCTGACGACGCGGAGATTCTGGATGGTTCCGGCCTTCGAAATCTCGGCCTGAAGAACCACGGTGCCCGAAACGCGAGCTGCCTTGGCGATCGGCGGATAAACCGGCGTCGTTTTCTGGATCAACATACCGACGGCAACACCGGCCGAAATGTTGACCTTCTTGGGAGCCGCTGCCGCAACCTTGGGCTTGTCGGATCCGAAAACGCTTCCAAGTACGCCGCCCTGGCTGCCGCCAAGACCTTCCATGCCGGCGACACCGAAGTTGGAAGGCGGAGCTTCCTTCTCAGTGACCATGGCGATGTTCTTGGGAATACGCGTTGGAGCAGTCAGCTGATTGTTCATCATCTCTGACTGCACGTGGACCACGTGAACCTCAGGCGGCGGTGGCGGCGGTGGCGGTGGCGGCGGAGGTGGAGGTGCAGTGAGCACCGTTAACATGGCAGCCTGGGGCAGCGCCTCGGGATAGATCAGAGGAAGCAGAATCAGAAGCAGAAGAATCGACCCGTTGATGATGCCCGTAAAGATCATCCAACGACCGCTCTTGCTCTTGATCTTGTTCCCTGATTCAAATGTGGAATCTTCAAACATGGCCAGCCTCGAATCGAGTGATGGTTACCTCTATTTAGACACCGTGGCAACTTGAAATGTTCCCGGCATCAAAACGGTACCACAGAAGCGTGCTCCACCTATATCAGAACTCCTTGCGTGTTGCAAAACCTGCCCCAAAAATTGTGCAATCTGCGGACGCCCAGGTTCACACTTTCGAGCGCCTCGCAGCCGGCAGAACCGCAGCCTTGCCGCTGCGCGCGCGCCACTCCTGGTAAGCAACCAGCATCGGAGATGCTACTGCGATCGACGAATAGGTTCCAATCAAAATTCCAATCACAAGTGCGAACGAAAAACCGCGCAGCACCTGGCCGCCAAATACAAAGAGCGATAGCACGGTCAGGAACGTGAGCCCCGAAGTCAGCACGGTCCGGCTCAACGTCTGGTTGATGCTGCGATTGACCAGATCGGGCAACGGCTCGCGCCGGCTGAGCCGCAGATTTTCACGAATGCGGTCAAACACCACAATCGTGTCGTTCATGGAATAGCCGACCAGGGTCAGGATGGCCGCGATCACGGTGAGACTGATCTCCCGGTCGGCCAAAGCGAAAGCGCCTACTGTGATCAGGGTGTCGTGGAAGCAGGCAACCACGGCAGCAACTCCATAAATCAATTGAAACCGGAACCACAGGTAAACCAGCATCCCCAGGAGCGAATAGAGCGTTGCCAGAGCGGCCTGGCGCTCCAGCTGGTGGCCGACCGTCGCGCCTACCGTGTCGACTTTGACGCCGTTGTCGTTGAAGGGGTTGTTGTAGTGCTCGCGAAGGGCGGTCACCACCTGCTGCCTGCCCTGATCGTTGGCGGCTTCACTGCTGGCTTCCGGCAGGCTGATCAGCACCTCGTGGTAGGCAGCCTGGTCGATGTTGACGACCGTGAAGCCCTGTACGCCGGCCGAATCCATCGCCTTGCGAATCTGCGCAATATCCGGAGGGTTCTCGAATCGCACCTGCACCTGGGTCCCACCCTTGAAGTCCACACCCAGCGGAAGCGGGCTGCCAATCTTGGCATAGTGCATGGCCATTGAAATGATCCCGGCCGTGCTGAAGATCAATGAAAATCCGAGGAAGTACCACTTCTTCCCCAACCAATCCACGTTTACGTTGTGAAACAGTTCCACTGGCTCTCTGCCTTCCTTCTTGTCCGGAACTCAGCCGTTCCGCATATCTTTTACTTCCTGCTGCGTTTGCATCACACCAGGCCCTAAATCGAAACCATCTGCCCGGGCTTCATCTTGTTCAGGTGAGCTTCAAAGATGACGCGCGAAACATAGACCGCCGTGAACAGGTTGGCTGCAAGTCCGAATGTGAGGGTCACGGCGAATCCCTTCACCGGACCCGTTCCAAACAGGAAAAGGATGCCGGCGGAAACGATCGTGGTCACGTGCGTATCGAAGATCGTCGTCCAGGCATGAGCAAACCCTTGCTCCACAGCCACCGAGGCCGCTTTGCCCGCGCGTATCTCTTCGCGGATGCGCTCAAAGATCAGCACGTTCGAATCGACGCCCATACCGATGGTGAGAATCACTCCGGCTATTCCGGGCAAGGTCAGGGTTGCGCCGGAGAAGCCCATAAATCCGAGCAGAATCACGAGGTTGAGAAACAGAGCGAGATCCGCGTTGATGCCTGAGCCCTTGTAATAGACGAGCATGAAGACCATCACCAGCAGCACGCCCACGATGGCTGCGGTCACTCCTTCGCGAATCGAGTCGGCTCCGAGCGACGCGCCCACGGTGCGGTCTTCAAGATATTCAAGCGAGGCGGGAAGAGCGCCGGTACGCAGGAGCTTCGACAGGATCTCGACTTCGTCCTCTGAGAAGCTGCCGCGAATCTCACCCGAATCGCGAATTGCGCTCTCGATGTTGGCGACTTCCTTGACCTGGCCGCCCATCACCACGGCCATGCTGTGGTTGATGTTCTTGCTGGTGTAGTCGTAGAAGCGATCGCCTGCCTCGTTGGTCAGGGTGAAGTGGACGGTTCTCTGGTTGGTATTCGTATCGGTGCCCGGCTCTGCGGAGCGAAAGTCGGAACCGGCGACGATAGGGACCCGCTGCAGCACGTAGTAGCTGCTGCCTTCCGAGCCGGCCGCCATGGTCCCCGATCCCTGGACGACTTCGTCTTCAGGAGGAAGGTTGCCGCCGACGCTCGACAAGGCAGCCTGCTCATCCGGGAAAGGCCCGCCAATCACGGGATGGATCTCGAGGCGCGCCTGGGACTTGATGATGGCCTTCACGCGGTCGACGTCGCTGATGCCCGGCAGCTCGACAAGGATCTGGTTCGCGCCCAGGCCGTAGGGTGCAATCTCCGGCTCCCTCACGCCGAGGGAGTCGACGCGATCACGGATCGTCTCGATTGCCTGCTGGTCGGTTTTGTCTTCGATGGCCTTTTCGACGCCCGGCTTCATCGTGAGCGTAAAGCTGCTTTCGCCGCCGGCCGACGCAACGTCGTACTCATTCGAGAACTTATCGTCGAGAATGGATCGCACCGAGCCTGACTGTGTCGGGTTGGTTCCTTCGATCTGGATAAACTCTGGCTTGTTCTTGGGGTCCGGCTTCACGATCTGCGAGAAAGTCAGATGCGCCGTCTGCAGATCCTGTTGGATGCGCGCCACGGCCGCGTCGGTTTCATCGCCCACCGCTTCCTGCACCATGACTCGGAGGATCAAGTGGACGCCTCCCTGCAAGTCGAGGCCGAGATGGATGTTCTGCGTGACGGCGTTCTTCAGGGCGGTGCCGCTGAGTCCCGAAGGAATCCTGAAGATGCCGTAAATGAAGATCAAAAGAACCGCGATGATCGCTGCAATTTTCTTGTTGAGATTTTTCTTCATGTGTCCACTTCTCTGGCCCGAGGTACATCAGGAGCCGGACGAGGTATCCTGCGTCGTCACCGAAGCAATGGCGCTCTTCGCGACTTCAAGCTTGAGATTGTCCGGCGCCACGCGAATGATGATGGCGTCGTCCTTGATCGATAGGATAATGCCGCGAATGCCGCCCGCGGTGGTCACCCGGTCCCCGGTTTTGATGCTCTTCAGCATCTCCTGCCACTGCTTCTGGCGCTTCTGCTGGGGGCGGATCATGACCAGATAAAGAAGAGGAATCAGGAGCAGGGGCAGCAAAATCGACAGCCCACTGCCGGCGGGTGCGGCGGGCGCTGCCGCAAACAATGCAAAACCTGGTGTCACACTCGTCCTTTGCTCGCCCGCTCGTCCGCATCTGCATTCGATCTGGGCATGCTCGGCTGTTGCCGAACGCGATTTGTCTCCGGGAATGTCCTGGCTTCCGATCGGTTCAGCCCAGGCACTGCAAGGCGGGTCGAGGAATCACGCGCAAGCCATCATTCATTGGCGGCGCATACCAAAATCTTCAACCGCTACCGTTCGCTTCCTGTTCGACACGGACTTCTGCTGGCACTCCGGCACCTGGGAGCGATCCATCAAACCACGCACACTCCTGCCAGAATCCCCCAAGAAGGCCTAAAAAGATAAGAAATGCGGAGCCGTATTCATGTCAAGACTGGGGCTCACAGCTCAGACCCCCTTCTGCACACCCGCAACCACCGGCGCGCTCCCAGCTGTACGCGAGCAAGAAGCGCGGAAGGGGCCGGTGTGGTGGCGAAGCGTTAGCGGATCGGGTTATTTTCGCTCCGGATCGGGAGTCCAGTAGCGAAGGCCGGTTCGCGCGCAACTCCAGCAGAGCTGCTCGCCGGCCACGGTTTCAAACCGGCCAAAATTAACGCCCTCGCCGCATCGCGGACACGTGAAACGCTCACCGCGGGCGCCGGGCAGCTCCGCTGGATCGACTTGCACCCTGACCCGCTCTGTTCTGAAGAGCTCGTCGTCAGGCAGATCGCGATACGCCTGCATCTGCTGCTGCTTCTTGTTCTCGAGGTTCGGATAGAGCTGGCGCGCACGGTCGCGGGAGTTCTCGAGCGCAACCACGCGAATGCCCCCGCCCGAATCCAGGTCGACAAAGGTTGCCGCCATTTTGCCCCAGTCGCGGAACTTGAGCGTGCGCTTGCCAAGACGGCAGCCAGTCACCATGCCGATGGCGTCGGTGGCACAGCGGTCAATCTCAATGAAGGTGATGAGACGTTTGCGGTCGGCGCCGCGGGGATCATCGATTTCGAGACCGCGAAGCCCCAACAACGCCATTCGCACGCCCAGGATTTGACCCGGACACATGTGCCCGTGGGCAGCCTCGGCCTGCGTTAGAAGCTCGTCCAGCGATTCCATGGCTTTGATTCTTTCAAAAGGATTCAACCCGGTGATCTCTTCGAAGACCTGGGCTGCCTCATTTTAGGCCAGTGCGACGGCGGTTCTATTGGGGAGCGGCCGCCGGTTGGGGAGTCTCCGGCGCATCGTCCGACTCCTCCACCAAGGCTGCCGATCCTGGGACGATGTTAAAACTCTGCGCTGCGTTGCCGGCCGGATGAAATGTGACCTGCAACGGGTCGCGCTGCCATTCCGTTTGCGCACATGCCGGGTCGGAATGGTCGGCATCGAGCGCCGCAAGTTTCTTCGCCAGCACAGGCTTGCGAACGGTCAGCTGCGCCACCACGGCATAAAGGCTCTTGCCGCTGGCGCTCAGTCCGCAATACGCCGCATAGTCGCGAAACCAGCTGACCTGGCTGACGCCGGGATCGTAATCGGGCAGCTTGAGCGCGGTTACATGGCCTGTGGAGCGATCGATCAGGATCCAGGGGCCGCGCTGCCACACCCATCGACCGGTTGCGGCGGGCTTGTCGCCCGGCAGGCTGTCATTCAGTCGCAGCGCCCTGCGAATGACGAAGCTGCGATCCGTCACGTCGTGCGACTCGCCCGTGGTCCATTCCTTCACGACGCCGTCCACGATGAGCGCGCGAATCTTCAACTCTTTCTCGTCTGCCGCCGCGCCCGCCGGATCACCGGTTTTCGAATACGGTACGTGTTTCGGCGCCCCAAGAAAGACTGCGTGGGTTTTATGGCTCGCGGCTTGCGAATCTTGGCCGCCTTCGAGAAAAACTGCGACTAACACTGCAACGATCAGAGCCCGAACTTGCATGACTTCACTTTCCTTGTGCTGCTTCCACCGCCCGCGCCACGCGAAACGCCGTCCCTTCGTGGAAATGTGCGGCCAAAACCTGCATGCCGACGGGGAGCCCGGATGCGGTTTTGCCGCAGGGCACGGTGACGCCGCAGATCCCCGCGAGGCTCGCGGTGACCGTATAAATATCCGCCAGGTACATCGCCAGCGGATCGTCTGCTTTTTCCCCGAGTTTGAATGCCGGGGTCGGGGCGGTCGGCGTCGCGATAGCGTCGACCTCGGCGAATGCCCGCAGAAACTCATCAGCCAGGAGCCTGCGCACCTTTTGCGCCTTGAGGTAGTAGGCATCGTAGTAGCCGGCGCTCAGCGCATAGGTCCCGAGCAGGATGCGACGCTTCACTTCGGGCCCGAATCCCTCTTCGCGCGAGCGGCTGTACATGGCCGATAGCGTGTCGGACGCAGGAGAACGGAAGCCGTAGCGGACTCCATCAAAGCGCGCCAGATTGGCGCTGGCCTCTGCCGTCGCAACAATGTAGTAGGTGGGAATCGCATATTTCGTGTACGGCAGCGAGATCGGCTTGATCGCACAGCCGGCCTGCTCGAGGGATGAGATGCCCGCCTCCACCGCGGAGCGAACTTCGGGATCAAGCCCTTCCCCGAAGTACTCTGCCGGAATGCCGATGCGCAGGCCCTCGACCGGCCTGTCACTCTCGCCAGCGTAGTCAGGCACGGGAGTTTTTGAACTGGTGGCGTCGCACGGGTCATGTCCGGCGATCACGCCCAGCACGGTGGCCGCATCGTGCACGTTGGCGGCGAAGGGACCGATGCGGTCCAGCGAGGATGCGAACGCAATCAATCCACAGCGGGAAACGCGACCGTATGTCGGCAGCACGCCGACAACGCCACAAAAGCTTGCCGGCTGGCGGATGGAACCGCCCGTGTCGCTGCCGAGGGTGGCAACGGCCATGTTCGAAGCCACCGCCGCCGCCGATCCGCCGCTCGATCCGCCAGGAACGCGCCCCGTATCGACTGGGTTGCGCACCGGGCCATAGGCCGAGTTTTCATTCGATGAGCCCATGGCAAACTCATCGCAGTTCAGCTTGCCCAGCAGGACCGCTCCCGCCGCCTCCAGCTTGCGAACCACGGTAGCGTCGTAAGGCGGTTCGTAGCCCTTCAGGATCTTCGAGCCGGCGGTCGCCGGAGCGCCTTGCATCACCAGCACATCCTTGATCCCGATGGGAATGCCGGCGAGCGGGCCCAGGCACTCGCCCTTCGATGCGGCTGCGTCAGCCCGTTCCGCTTGCCTGAGAGCGCGATCTCTGGTCAGGCTGAGGTATGCGTTGAGCTGCGGATTCACTTCGGCAATGCGATCGTAGTAGCGCGTTGCCAAATCAACCGCCTTGGTGCTGCCCGAAGCGATTCCTTCGCGGAGCTCCGCAAAGCTTTTCGGCTTCTGGACGTAGCTCTCAGTTTTGCTCTCGGTGCCCAATTACGCCTTCCCTGCTCTATGGTTATTTTCCTGTCGGCCGGGCTGCTGATGCGTCAGCGCTCAATCACCTTCGGCACCTTGAAGAAGACCTGATCGGTATCCGGGGCCTGCGGCATCACCGAAGCCCGGTCCAGCGAAGGGATGCGGGTGTCGATCCTTAAGGAGCCGGCCTCTGAGCCGCCCTCCAGCTCGCTGACTTGCGCAAGCGGGGCCACGGAGGAAGTGTCCAGCTCATTCAACTCATCGACGTAGTCGAGGATTGCGTTCAGATCTTTGAGCATCCGTCGCGTTTCCTCCACGGTCAGTTCGAGATGCGCCAACTCGGCAACGCGGTGAACGTCCTCGACTGTAACTTTGGTTGCCATTCTTCGTTTTTCCCCGTCCGAATCGGCTTCGGGCTCGAAACTCAAGTATAGCCGGTCGTTCATTCGCTCCCGGTCGCCGCACCAAGCCGCATCAATCCACAGTGAGAGAGAGCGTCACGTTATGAGAAACGCCGTTGGATGTGACGGCGACTTGCACAGAATAGGTTCCGGGCGGCGTGTTGCCGTGGCCGCCGTGCGGGGGTCCGCCGCCCGTGCCTCCGCCGGATCCGGTACAACTCGAGATGGTCAGCATGGCAGTCAAAGCCAGTGCAAACAGCGCAAGCCGATTCTTCCGCCGGCAAATGGCAAGCGGCAGCAAAACCATCCCGCAAAGGATGGGCACGGTTCCCCAGGGCCACGCGCTTGTGGACCGGGCCGACGCGCTCGACGATCCCGTCGCAATGCGGACGGCTACGTTGCCGATTGTGCCGGCCGCGACGGTCTCACTAGCCGGGCTGAACGAACAGACCGCGTTCTCGGGCAATGCGGTACACGAAAAGGTGAAGGTGGATCCCGAACCGATTGAAGGTGTCAGCGTCAGGGTGTAGCTCGCGGTTTGCCCGCTTGCCACCGATTGGCTCTGGGAGCCCGATACTGCCGCGGCGAAATCAGTACCCATGCCGCTCAATTGGGCCTGCACATTGGCAGCGAGAGAGGAACTGGCAACCGTGAGGTTGCCGGTTTGCGAACCCGCGCTCGCAGGAGCGAACGCAATGCCGGCTGTGCAGGATGACCCCGGTGGCAGCTCCGTTCCGCAGGCGTTGCTCGCGATCTGAAAACCTGGCGAGGTGGTGAGGGCCAAAGCGCCGAGAGTAACCGTACCGGTGTTTGTCAGGGTCACTGTCTGCGTTTTGCTTGTAGTTCCCACGCCCGTGTCGGGAAAGTTCATCGACGCAGGCTGCAGTTGGACCACTCCGGCCAGCCCGCCGGTGCCGTTCAGATCGACAACGGCGGCATTGAGAGATGATGAATTGACCGTCAGCGTTCCAGCCACGGTGCCATTCGCTGCGGGCGTGAAGGTGATGCCGACGGAGCACGATGCCCCGGCAGCCAGGCTGATTCCGCACGAATTCTGCGTGAGAGTGAATGGCGGAGAAATCGCAAGCGTCAATCCTGCCGCGGCCACGCCGGCGGTGTTGCTGATCGTCACGGTCTGCGGCGGACTGGGCTCCCCGATCAGCGGTTCGGTAAACGAAAGCTGCGCCGGGCTGACGTTCAGGCCGGCTGCCGCAATGCCCGTTCCGCTGAGCGAAACCGAGACAGGTTTGGCGCCGGCTGTCGATGAGGAAACATTCAGCGATGCCGTGTTTGCGCCGGCAATCGAAGGAGTGAAGATGACTTGGGCTGTGCAGCTGCCTCCGCTGCTGAGCACGGAGCCGCAGGTCGTCGAGCCGACCGCAAAGCTGGCAACCGACTGGCCCGTGATCTGGAAACCCGGATTGGCCATCGCGGAGCCGCCCGTATTTGTCATCGTCAGCACCAGCGGGGCGCTGGCGGTTCCGACAGTCTGGGACGCAAAGCTCAGGGTAGTCGCGCTCAACCTGATGACCGGCGGCAGCAAACCTGTTCCGGACAGCGCGACGGTCTGCGAGCGCAGCGCATCCGAAACAGTCAGTGTGCCAGTCTGAGCCCCTTCAGCCGCAGGTGTGAAGGTCACGGCGATGGCGCAGTTGCTGTCCCCGGGAAGCCGGCTCGTGCAGTTGCCTGAAACCTGGAATGGCCCGCTCGCCGAGATGGAGATCCCGGTCAGCGGAACGCCTCCGCTGTTGGTCAGGGTGACGGTTTGCGGCTGGGATTGCGCTCCAATGATGGTTCCCGAAAAGCTCAGCGAAGACGCCGATAGCTTGTCCGTCGGCGGCGCGGCCCCCGCTCCCGAGAGCTGTACTGTCTGTGTTTCGCCATCAGCGGTCTGCAAACTCAGCGTTCCGCTCACCGAACCGGCTTGCAACGGCCCGAATGTGACGGTGAGCTGGCATTCACTGTTCGCCGCGATCGCGCTGCCACACGCATTGGTGGCCAACGCGAACGGAGCGCTGACGGTGAGGCCGGTAATCGAGATCGAGCTGGAGCTGTCGTTTTCTGCCGTGACGGGAAGCGCGGCCGACGTAGCTCCCGTTGCCACCGTGCCGAAATTGAGCGTGAGCGGATTGAGAGAAATCGCACCGCCCGCTGCGCCGGTTCCGCTCAATGGAACAATCAATTGGCCGCCGGCCACGTTGGCGGAGATCGTCAACTGCCCGGTGCGACTGCCGGTTCCGCTCGGTTTGAAGGTGACCTGGATCGCACAAAAAGCACCGGCACTTACTACTGCATTCTGGCAGCTATCGGACTCGCTGAAATCGCCGCTCGCTGAAATCGCTGAAACGGCCAGGGCGATGCCGCCGGTATTGGTCAGGGTGATGGATTGCGCACTGCTGCTCGTGCCCATCGCCTGCGAACTGAAATCCAGTTGCGTCGGGTCGACCGTCGCCGTCGTCAGCTGCGCTCCCGCGCTGAGCAGCGGAATTTGCCAGATTCCACGGCCATACGTCCCCGCAAGCAGCACGTTCGGCGAAACGGTCGAAGGAGTTGCGGCCAGTTGGACGACGGGCGCCTCCGGCAAGCCCGATCCGAGAGCCGACCAGCAGTTATTTCCGAGAACCGCGCAGCTCGCAATGTTGCGCGTTGCATAGACGCCGCGGTCGAGCGCCAGGTACGCGGTGTTCGCGTCTTGCGGATCGATCAGAATGCTGTTAGCCGGGGCCGAAGGCAGGTTCGACGTGATCGACATCCAATGCGCGCCTCCATCCGTCGAGCGATAGGCGACCCGCACTGGCACGGTGGGGGTGGTCATGCCCTCCACCGTCACGTACACCGTATTTCCCGTTGCATCGTGTGGATCGACGAAGATCCCCGAAATATCGAGGCCATAGACATTCATCCCGAGATTGTCGTTGCCCACGGGATTTCCGGTGAGATCGTTCCAGGCGGACCATCCATTCGCCGGATCGAAGTTTGCACTGAAGACATGGCCGGCCCGGATGCCTCCGCCGTCGAGGGCGCCGTACATGCCCACGTAAACCACTTCACCGCCGTTGGGCAGCGCAAGCGCTGCAATGGAGCGGACAAGCGCGTCGCCGTTGCATGCGGATTGACCCGCAATCCCGTCAAAGAACGGGCTGATGGCATTGGCGCTGCTCCAGCCGCTGCTATTTGCGGGACCGCGCCACATGCGGCAGGTTCCGATCAGCAACTGCGATGGATCGACGGGGTCGACCAGGAACGGCGCAGGCGAGGTCATCGTATAGCCGTCACCGTTCACATCCGCATCGGTCACGATCGCTGCGCCAAAGTCGCCAGGCGTGCAGGCAGCGGTTTCATCGCAGAGATGAATCGATACGCCGGCCTGGTTGTTCACGTACCACTTCGCGCTGTTGGTTGGATCCACCGCGGTGGGTCCGCCTTCGCCGCTCAGGATCTCAGGCCACACGGCTGTGGGCCCGGTCGTATTTTTGACGCCCGCGGTTCCGTTGGCTCCGAGACCCGCCATCAGCGTATAGGGCGACACACTTGGCGCGGACATACTTTCAACTTCGGCGAGCGAGCCAATCGCGCCATTGAGATTCTGGAAGTGGTTCGCGTCATCTGGCGAGCACACCGGCTGCGATTCGCCAATCGCGTCCATGGAACGCCAGAGTCCGCTGTCGTTGCCGATCAGAATTTCCGATGGATTCGCCGTGTTCCACGCCAACGCATGCTGGTAGCCGGCCACCTCCGCGCTCATGCATGAATTCGCATTCGTGGTATTGCGCCAGACACATCCAACTGCCAGGCTGCACTTCCACAGGTCATTCGCGCCTGCGAGAAGCAAGGTGTCCTGCCCCGAAGGCACCGCGGCCAGCGCCAGATCGTAGTCGCCGTTGGCGATGGTCGCGGCGCCAAGGTTGGTGTTCGATTCCAGCGCGGCGGTATTCCATTGCGTCGTGAAACTGAGAGCCGGACTTGCGCACGCGCCGGCGCTGAGGTTGCATTCGTCCTGCCAGATTCCCTGGTCCTGATTGTTCGCATCCACGGTCCACGCGAAGGTGTCGCCGGTTTGTGGATTCACGGCGAGGGAGCCGCGAAAAATCGGGCAGTCGATCGAGCCTGTGGATCCCGGGTTGGATGGGCACATCGGTGTCGCGAATCCCCCGCCCGGCTGGAATGCGAGCCTCGTCCATCTGACACCGTCGGGCGATGCGTAGTACCCGTGGTAGCGGACCGCGGCGACGAAGAGTTTGCGAACAGGATTCCAGATCACGGAGGTTGCGGCGTTCCCGTTTGGACTGTCCAACAGATCGCGCGGTCCCTGCACATCGGTTCCGTCCGGATCGGTGATGGTGGCGAGCGACCATGTCGCGCCGCTATCCACTGAGTAGTAGAGGCCCTCATAGCTCTCGCCGCTCAGCCCCGTGCGCTCCGCCTGCACGAGTGTTCCATCATAAGCCTGCGAGACCGCCGCCACGACAAGCTGCGGATTCACCGTGCTCCATGCGAATCCCGCAAATCCTTCGCCTGCGAAGAGGAAGCTTTGGTCGCTCGTTGCCTGAATGAGACTCCAGGTGTTCCCGCCGTCGGCCGAGCGCAGGATGCCAGCGCCATAGTAGGAATCGAGCGCGTCGTTTGGGTCGCCGGTGCCGGCCAGGATCACGCCGGTGCCGCCGGGCTGAACGCTGACCGCCCCAATGCTGATGGAAGCATCCAGCGCACTCATCATGGCAGAGAGATCGTCCATCATGGGAGTGAAGACGACGTTGGATACAGGCGACGCGCCCGCGTTCTGCGAAACCCACATGCCGCCGCCGGTTGTGCCGATGTAGACATGGTTGCCGGTCGCGTCCTCGGGATCGAAGGCAATCGAGGAGATCCTGCCGGTCACAAGACCATAGTTCTGCGATTGCACCTGCGCGGGCCCGAGCGGCTGCCATGATTGAGCCGGTGAGATAACCGCCGGTAAGGGTCGCTGGGCATCGGCTTGAGGGCGGGTTGAATTCGAACTGACGAGACGATTCCGAGGCCACGCACGGGCCGCGAGAAATCTCTGCGCCTGCGCGATGCGCGGAGGCACGGTTTGCGCTGCCTTCGCCGTTTGGGCGGTTGCCGATATGGCAGCCAACATCAGGAAAGCGGCGAGGGCATGGCCCAGGCGCTGCACGAAGCGCGGGGCATAGGCACACAGCCGCGAGCCGCAGACTTCGGCCATGAAGCTCAGAATGCTTTGAGAAAACGAAGTCATCCCCTCGCGCGATCCCACTTCCCTCTCTCATCTTCCGAAGGGGAATTCAGCGAAATCCAGTGGATTGCGCTGCGCGAAACAAGCAGGTTCCGGAATTGAAATTGTGTCCCATTCTAGGACAGCGCCTCTACACACCCGATGTGACCGCCGCTACACCAGCGCGAAGCGAAAGCCGGTGTCGCTATCTCAGCGGTTCTGCTCGATGTACGCTCGGGCGTCGAACTTCTTCGCCAGGGATGCGCCGCTCATGGGACGCACCAGGCCGAAGACAGGACGGTTGAACCAGGGACGGTCGTGCCGGCCGACGATAGCCCAGGCGATGCCGGCATATCCGTTGGGATCGCGCCCATCCAGCTCGTAGCGGTCGTTCAACGTGACGGCCCACTCAAAGGCGCGAGCCGGGTTGGGTGTCCACTCGAGAATTTTCTTGGCCCAGTACATGCGCATGAAGTTGTGCATCCAGCCGGTCTCGACCATCTGCCGCTGGGCGGCATTCCACAATGCATCGCCGGTCACGGCGCGTTCCATCTGTTCGAAACTGTAGAGATACGGCCGCGCATCGCTTGCATGTTCGGTGAGCGTTTTGCGCGCCCAGGGCTCGGCGGCTTCCCAGTTGTCGTAGTCGGGCGTGTGCCGGACAAAGAGGACGGCGAGTTCGCGCCAGCCGATCAGTTCATCCAGAAAGCGGTCGCGGGCTGCGCTGCTTGCATCGCCTTTGCGCACGGCTTTTTCGACCGCGACCGCAATGGTTAGCGGGCCGATGTTGCCGAAGTGCAGGTAGGGCGAGAGCCGGCTTGTCCCTTTTAATTCGGGGTGATTGCGATTCATTTCGTATCCGGCAAGACCATCACGGATGAACTCCTTCAAGCGGCGCTGCGCGGCACGGGGTCCGCCGGTGAACGTGTCGACTGGCTTGACGGTCCGGTCGAGCTTGGCAAATCCTTCGGTGATGTCCTGATCGACGGGATAGCTCGCGAGGTTCATCCACGGCTTCCACGGATGATCCAGCTTCGGTTTCTTCGGGGCGACGAGATATTTCGGCAACTGCGCGTGCAGATGGGGCCGGAAATGATGAAGCAGGAAATACGTCTGGCCGAAGACGGCGGATGGCACAACGACGTCGGCGTCGACGGTCCAGAAGGGGACCTTGAGTCTTCGCGCGAGCACGCGGCGCCAGCGTTCCGGTTCGCGACACGGGTTCTCGTCGCCGATGAGGAGGGCGGCGTCGACTTCTTCGAGGAATTTCTCGAGCGAGTTGTGAGGAGGTCGGCGCAGAACGAATCCGACGCCGCGTTCGGCCGCATCTTCGGCCACGTCGCGGAGACCTTGCGCCATGAAGTGGTAGTGGCGCAAATTGGCGTTTGGATAGTTGGGAATGACGGAGAAATATACGACCAACGGCAGGCCGAGGGCATTGCCGGCCTCGATTGCGACGTCCAGCGCCGGATTACCGTCGATGCGCATCGCTCGCTGCATCCAGTAGACGACACACCTGGCGTCTTTCCGGAGCGCGCCAGAGCGGCGGACGAGGATGCGGGGGTGGTCGGCGAGGCGGGCGAGTTCTTCAGGGACTCCGTCTTTCGGAATGGACAGGTTCCTTTCTTACCTGCCTCTATTCTGACTTGTCTAAGTGGCGGCTCAGATTACTGCGTGCGGGTCGATCCAGAAACCTGAACAACTCCAAAGGAATCCTTCGGCGACATGAAAACAAACTGGAGCAAGGGCTTCGCTGGATAGGTCGTGGAGTGGTCGGAGGAGTTTCATTTTCTCGATCTGCTTCGCCATGGCAAACAGAAAGGCCGCCCACAGGCGGCCTTTGTTTGCTGAAGACTGAAATCTGACGGCTGAGAGCCGGTCCGGCGGCGTTTATTTGCTGAAAGCTGCTTTTTTACCAGCGTCCCCAGGCGCGCGAGAAGTAGTCCGACAGGGTCATGCCGATCAGCACCAGGAAGATGAACAATCCTGAAATCACTGTCAGCTTGGTGAGCTTGCGGCTGTACTTGATGTGCATGAAGAAGAGCACCACGAATGTCATCTTGGTGCAGGCAATGGCCAGCGCCACCACCGGGTTCCAGAAGAGGGTGAGACCCGGAGCGATGTGCCACTCGCCGAGGTCAATGTACGAAGCCCAGACCGTCGTTGCCGTCGCCACCAGCAGGATCAGGAGAATGATGGCGTAGGTCACCGGGCTGACGATGTGGTGCTGCTCGTGGTACTCGGCTTCCGAGTTGTTTCCGTTGTCGTGTTCGCTCATGACGTGATTCCTTCAATACCTGCTGATCAGGTACAGCAGTGGGAACAGGAAGATCCAGATGATATCGACGAAGTGCCAGTAAAGCCCGAAGTTCTCAACGAACGTAAAGTGCCCGTTGGTATAGGCGCCCGTTCGCGCGCGGATGAAGATGTAGATGAGCAGGCCGATTCCGATCACCATGTGCAGCGCGTGCATGCCGGTCATAGCGAAGTAGAGGAAGAAGTACTCCTCGGTTTTCTGCGCCATGTCGGGTGCGAGAGGCTTGTCGTGGTATTCGTTCCAGACCTCGGTATCTGACTTGGGATTGAGGAACGACTGCTCGCTGAACTGGTGCAAACCTGGTACGTGATGCTTCTCCCACTTCTCATGCCACTCAATGGCCTTGATGCCGAGGAAGGCGGTGCCGAGGATGAAGGTGAGGCCCAGAAAAGCGAGCAGAGCGCGCTGGCGGCGCATCTGGGCCGACCAGACGGCCATAGCCATGGTGAAGCTGGAGATGATGAGGACCGTGGTGTTGGCGGTTCCCCAGAAGATGCTCAACTGGTGCGAGCCTTCGACGAAGGCCTGGTAGTACCAGTTGCGCATGAGCAGGTAGGACATGAAGAGGCCGCCGAAGAACATAACTTCGGTGAGCAGGAAGAGCCACATGGCAAAGTTGGTGGCGTCAAACTGCTGGTCGACGGTTTCGAAGTGATGGCGCTGATACGACGGATGCTCGTGATGAGCCTCCGCGCCATGCGTCATGACGGGGCTATCCGACACGGGTTACCTCTTTTTGATTGTGACGTTCGAGCCACTCGTAGTCGTAGGCTTCGTGGTCCATGATCGGTATCTCGGGGAAGTTCTCAGTCAGCGGAGGCGATTGCGTCTGCCACTCCAGCCCGGTGGCCTGCCATGGATTGTCGCCGGCGATGGCGCCATACTTCAGCGACCAGGTCAGATAGAGAATCGGAAGCAGATAGCCAACACCCAGCACCGTGGCCCCGGCGGTCGAAAACACGTTCAGAACCTGGAACTCCGGCGGATAAGCTGCGTAGCGGCGCGGCATGCCCAGCGTTCCGAGAATGAACTGCGGGAAGAAGGTCAGGTTGAAGCCGATGAACGTGATCAGGGCAGCGAGCTGTGAGATCTTCTCCGGATACATGCGGCCGGTCCACTTGGGCCACCAGAAGTGGATGCCTGAGAGGAACGCCATCAACATGCCGCCCACCATGACAAAGTGGAAGTGCGCCACGATGAAGTAGGTTTCGGTGAGGTGAATGTCCGTTCCGGTCGCGCCCAGGAAGACTCCGGTCATGCCGCCGATGGTGAACAGGCCCATAAAGCCGATGGAGTAGAGCATCGGTGTTTCGAACGTGATGGAGCCCTTGTAGAGAGTGAACGACCAGTTGAAGATCTTGATGGCCGATGGCACCGCGACCAGCATGGTGAGCAGCGAGAACACCAAAGCCGAATAATTCGAGATGCCCATGATGAACATGTGATGGGCCCAGACGAAGAAAGCGAAAATCGCAATGGCAACGGAAGAAAACGCGACCGCCGTGTATCCGAAGACGCGCTTGCGGGTGAAGGTGGAGATGACCTCGGAGATCACGCCGAAGCCAGGCAGAATCATGATGTAGACGGCCGGGTGCGAATAGAACCAGAACAGGTGCTGGAACAGGATGGGATCGCCGCCATAGGAGGGGTCGAAGACGCCGATGTGGAAGATGCGTTCCAGCGCGACGAGCGTGAGGGTAATGGCGAGCACCGGCGTGCCCAGCACCATCAGGACGCTGGCTGCGTAGTTCGACCAGATGAAGAGGGGCAGACGGAACCAGGTCATGCCCGGGCAGCGCATCTTGTGGATGGTGACGATGAAGTTGAGGCCGGTGAGGATCGAACTGAATCCCGCAACGAAGACCGACAAGGCAGCTGGAACGACGTTGGTATTGAGATAGTGCGTGGAAAGCGGGGTGGTGAATGTCCAGCCCGTGTCGACGCCGCCTGCGGCCATGGTGCCCAGCATCATGATGCCGGCAACAATGTAGAGGTACCAGCTAAGCAGATTGATCTTGGGCAGCGCAAGGTCCTTGGCTCCCACCATCATGGGAACCAGGAAGTTACCGATGGTTGCGGGGACCGACGGCACCAGGAAGAAGAAGACCATGATGAGGCCGTGCATCGAGAACACCTTGTTATAGGTGTCGGCGGCCATCAGATCGCTTTGCGGCGTCAGCAGTTCGAGGCGGATGAGACCAGCCAATGCTCCGCCGATAAAGAAGAAGAAGGTAATGGAGATGAGATAAAGCGTGGCAATCCGCTTGTGGTCGCCGGTGAGCAACCAGCTCAGCAGACCATTCTCCTTGCTGAGGAAATTGACCTTTGGGATCCTGGCCGTGGATTGATCGGGAAGAGTCACTATAGTGGCGGCGCTCACTGCTTAACCTCCTTCTGCGCCGGGGATTTCTGGCCCGGAGCCGATGCCTTTTGCTCGATATTGGGGGGTAGATCGGTTGTATTTAAAGTTTGTTGAACGCGGTAATCGGAGTTGAGGTTCTTAATGTATTCCACCAGCGCGATCACACCTTCTTCGCTGATCTGGCCCTGGTAGGTCGGCATGATCGGCGCGAATCCCTGGGTCACGTGTTGCGATGGGTTCAGGATTGCGTCGCGCAGATAGGCATCGTCGGCCACAATCGACTGGCCCGATGACAGCGTCAGCTTCGCTCCATAGACGTTGGCCAGACTGGGACCACGAGCATCGGGCTGTGTGTTATGGCACGCATTACAGCTAAGGCTGGCAAAAAGGCGTTCTCCGTTTTGCGCCAGCGAATTGCCGCTGGTCGACTCCTCTGTCCACTTCTTGTAGCCTTCGGGCGTCATCACTACCACTTCCCCGATCATCTGGGAGTGGTTGGTCCCGCAGTACTGCGTGCAGAAGAGGTGATATGTACCCGGAGTGGTGGCCTCAAACCACGCCGAAGTGTAGCGGCCCGGAATTGCCTCGCGTTTCACGCGGAAGGCCGGGATGGAGAAGCTGTGAAACACATCCTGCGAAATAATCGTCAGCTGAACCGGGCGTCCGGCCGGCACGTGCAGCGCATTGATCTCGTGCTGGCCGCCCGGATGTTCCACTTTCCACATCCACTGCTTGCCTACCACATAGATGTTCATGGCATTGGCCGGCGGCGTATAGATGCGGAAATAGAGGAGCGCGCCCCACACAAACATCACCAGGAACAGTCCCAACGGAATGATCGTCCACGTCGTTTCCAGCAGCGTGGAACCCTCGATCTGAACCGCTACCGGATGCCGCTTCTTGCTGTACACGATCGAAAAACCGACCACCAGCAGAATCACGATCGTCAAACCGACCAGGCTGACCAGGACCATGAAAAAGTAGAGCTCGTCCATGGGCTGGGAAATCCTCGATGCCTCCGGCGGGAAGAGCTCGAAGTTCGTCAACCACTTGACGAGAAACTGCCAAAGTACTGGGCTTATGTGGGCCATTCCTTATCCGTTCACCTTTGCTTCTTTGCTTCCCGTTTGGCTCCCATGCTTGTGTTGCTGCCGGTAATCGCGCCGGAACATGATGGTCATGAATCCGCCCAGCAGGATCAGTGTCAGCAATCCGCCCAGTTGAATCACGCGCGCAACAATCAGGGAATGCGTGTTGGTCTGGGGATCGTAGTGGTAGCAATACGTCAGGATGTTGTCGACAGGAGAGCCGATCCGGTTCGATGAAGCTTCATTCAATCCCAGGAGCAGATCCTTGGGCGAGTACTCCACGCCCATGTAGTACTGGGCAAGCTTGCCTTCGGGTGTCACAATCTGGATTGCGCTGGCATGCGCATATTGCATCTGGTCGCTGCCCGGCACCTTCAGCTTGACGTAGCGGAAACCGACCACGTTCGTGAGCGTATCGATGTTCTGTTGAGTTCCGGTGAGGAAGTGCCATCCATTGGCCGTGTCGGGATGCCCGTAGCGCTTCATGTATTCGCGTTTCTTGGCCGAGGCAAGATCGGTGCCCTCCGTAGGATCGATGCTGACGACCACCACGTTGAAGTCTTTGCCGGGCACAAAGCGAACCATCTCGAGCGCGCGGACCAGCCCGTCCAATTCTTCAGAGCACAGCATCGGGCAGCGGTAGTACACGAGCGCAAGAATCGCAGGCTTCTTGCCGAAGTAGTCGGCCAACTGCACCTGCCTGCCTGCATCGTCGGTAAAGGCCAGGTTCAGCGGAATCTGCTCGTTCAGGTGCTGCGCGATGCCGACTCCGTTCAGAATGCCCGGCTTGTCATTGGCCGGACCCGCTGACTTGTCTCCATAGCTCGATACCTGCGCCATGGCCGATGAGGCCAGCATGGCGCTGCAGAGCACAATCCCGGCGATCGCGGATTTCGCCGCACCTCGCCAGCTGATCCGGATTGTGACCGCCCGCTGCATCATGACCACTCCTTTTACCGCCCCCGGCGGCGATCTAATCTACTGTTCCCGCTTCGCCTCGAGGGCCCGGGTGACGGCTGCTTGCTGTTCATATCCTGTCGGCGCAAATCCATCGGTCAAAGGCGGCGTGATGGTTGGCCGGGCATCGCCGGCCATCAAGGGCTGCTGCTGAGCGGGCTGCGCCACGGGCAATCCACGCTGCGCGATCAACTCCATGGCGCGCTCGATGGGAATCCGCACCGTGCCTTTTGACTGATCGATCCAGCTGTAGTTGTCGAGCAGCAGGTTCTCGCGCTCGTGCAGAGCGGCGAGATCGACTGCGCCGTCGCCATTGTCGGCCTGCAGCCGCGGAGTCGGCATCTTCTCGGTCAGCTGCGCAACCTTCTGCTGCATCTCCGGGCTGTTCGGCAAGTTGCCCAGCGAACGGATGTCCACGGTTGTCGCCCACTTGCTCGTAGGCCCGTCTTCCTTGTCCATGTGCGAGTTGAAAAGCTTGCCCAACCCATAGGTCAACACGCCGCACACGGCGACAAAGATCGCGAGCGCCGCCAGAAACACGACGATTCCCGTCGTCTGGACGTCGGTTTTCTCGTATCCCGCCGAGGCATCGACCTTTTCAGGTCCATGCGACGACAGGAACCCTTCATCGTGATCATGCGACGGCATGTTCGGGCTCCAGAATCTCCGCAACGTGCGGATCGTTGGTTTGCACCACCGGCCTCGACTTCAGCTGCATGCAGAAGTACACCATCCAGAAAGAAACCATTGCCACCGGCACCGCAATGTACTCGAGCATTCCCCAGCTGAAATGCAGATTGCGCGCCGCGTCCTTGTAATTAGGCTCGATGAGCCACCACATGTCCCACGCGCGCGCGAAGATCATCCACTGGCAGACCCGGGTCAGCCGCTTCTTGTTCCGCTTCAGGTCGCGCGAGAGCAGCAAGGTAAACGGGATCAGCCAGTGGAACATGAAGTCGAGCGTGATGATGATGCCCCAGTGGCCTCGAATGCGATCGAGATACCAGTTGATCTCGTCGGGCAGGTTACCCGACCAGATGATGAGGAACTGGCCGAAGGCCAGGTAGATATTCAGCATGACGAAAGCGAAGGTCAACTTGCCGAGGTCATGCTGTTCCGTCTGGCGAAGAATCGTCTTGATGGGCTCTGCCTTCGACAGCGCGATGATGACGATGATCGAAAACGCCAGCACCATGTATCCCTGGCCTACGAGATAAAGCAGGCCATACATCGTCGAGAACCACGTGGGGTCCATCGACATGACCCAGTAGATCGCGCAGGCCGTCATGGTGACGGCGTAGACCACGATGCCTGGGCCGCTGATGTTCTCGAGTTTCTTGATGTAGAACGGCGTGTTCGCCGGGGTGTCCGAGTCGCGCTTCAGGCCGTAGGCGTTAAGCCGCCAGCTGTAAAGCCACCAGATGACGAAACACAGGATGCTGACCCACCAGAAAGCGAAGGGATGCAGCATGGGGCGCTTGAAGTTGAGGCAGTGCGCCTGGAATTCAGTGATCAGGCCCGCGTTCCTGGCAGATTCAGTGGCGTCTTGAGTGGTGTAAACCGCCCACAAGTAGAGCCGCTTCAGGACCGGGGGAATTGCGATCACGATCCAATAAATAAAAACGATGGGCAACGTGCGGCTCATTGCTTCGAGCGGCCGCCGGATCAGCAGACCCCATTTGCCGCCGGAGCAGTACTGCACCATCAAAAGGGCGAGTCCGCCGACAGCAAGACCGAAGGCCAGCATCAGTCCGAGCACCCATGCCCGCAGAAAATGATCCCAGCCTCGTTGATCCTGCGCCTGCCCGAGAAACGCGAGAATGATTGCAATCACAGAAAAGACCGCTCCCACGACCAGCGAGCGGCTCTGCCATCCATCCACCATGGGTGGAGCGCTCAGATTCGCGGGCAGCGTCTTTGCGTGTGCTTCGTGTGCCATTCCGTTAATCCTTACTTCGCGGCCCCAGGAGCCGGCTTGCTAGGTGGAATCACAATCTTCACGTCCGCGGGATTCGCCGGAGCCATGGCCGGCGTTCCTTCCTTGGTCACCGGCGGATAAGCCTGCACTGCCGTCGACGGCAGCGACCAGGGTTGCGCATCGGCGGCCGGCAAATTGTGCTCTTCTGCCAGATCCTTCAGGTTTCGCACCGTCACGCCGGAAGGTACATCCTGCATCGTCGCTGCCTGGCTGAGCTGCAAGGCGCGGATGTAGGCGGCAACCGCCCAGCGATCCTCGGGAGTCAGCTGCGCAGCATAGTCCGGCATGGCGCCATACCCGTGCGTCATCACGTAGAAGTAGTGCGAGATCGGCTGCGACATGCGCACCTGGTCATGCAGGTTCGCGGCCGTCTTGTAGCCGCGATCGACGATCATGCCGAGGCCGTTGCCCACGCGCGAATGGCAGGGCGTGCAGTAGATGTTGAAGCGTTCCTGGCCGCGCCTCAGCACTTCCATGGTCACGGGATACGGCATCAGGTTCTGCTCTTCGCGGTATCCGTTCGCGCCCTGAATGACGCCGGTATAGAAATAGCTGTCTTCGTGGAGTTGTCCGCGGGCCACCGTGTTCTCTACTTGCGGCCGGGCGCCGCGATGGTCTGCAAAGATGTTGGAACCGCGCTGCGGATCCATCTTGGGCTGATCCTGCATGTCCTGGCGGCAGCCGGCAACTAGAAACAGACAAGCCATCGCTGCAAGAGCGAGATGTTTGCCGCCATTTCGCACAAAACGCACAAGACAACCGCTGATCCTTCGGCTCTTGTCGCTGCCGCGACCCTCGCTCAGGATGGCAGCGCCCGATCGCTGATCACTGACCACTGAACGCTGAACACTGTTCATCAGTAGTCCACCTCCACCAGCGAAACCGGCTGCATGCCTTCGAGATATTTCCGTGTGTCGGCGAGGTCGAACTTTGGATCGAGCGCTTCGAGGCAAAGGAAGAACTTGTCCGTCGTGGCGCCGTCTCTGAAATTAGGCGCATTGAAAAGCGGGTGATACAGCTGCGGCAGCTTGTTGAGCGCCATCATGCCGAATGCCGCTGAAAGACCGGCCCAGAGAATGGTCCATTCGTATGCGGGCACGATAAAAGCGGGCCAGGAATACGTCGGCCTGCCACCCACGTTGATGGGATAGGCGACCACCGAGATCCACGTCTCCATGGAAAACATCGCCACGAGGCCCATGAGGCCACCTACCAGGGTCACGAGCGGCACCTTATTCCGATGAAAATGGATGGCATCCGCAACTTCTTCGACCGGGTAAGGCGTATAGCAGTCGAGCCGCCGCCAGCCGTCGTTGTAGGCCTGTCGAGCCGCCCTCACCAGGTCGCCCGGCGTATCGAATTCGGCCAGCAGGCCGTATGTTCCTTCGCGTGGGGGCATCAGTCTCCCGCCTCCGTCGTCACCTTCGGCTTCGGCTTTGCCGCCGGCAGCAACATTCTGATTTCATTCATCGGGATCATGGGCAGGAAGCGCACAAACAAGAGGAAGAGCACGGTGAACAGTCCGAGCGTGCCAACAAAGGTCATGTAGTCCCATTTGGTCGCGCGATAGGTTCCCCAGGCTGATGGCAGGAAGTCGCGATAGAGACTGGTCACGACGATCACGAACCGCTCAAACCACATGCCCGTGTTCACAACAATCGAGATGAAGAACATGTAGGCAATGTTCGTGCGTAGCTTGCGCACCCAGAGGGTTGTCAGCGGAATCGCGAGGTTGCAGGTAATGAGCACCCAGTAGGACCATCCCATCGGACCGAAGGCGCGATTCCAGAACGTGAACGCCTCCCAGTGGTTGGCCGAGTACCAGGACATGAAGGCTTCCATCGCGTAGCCGTAGCCCACGATGAATCCCGTCGCGAGCATGACCTTTCCCATGTTGTCGATGTGGCGCTCGGTCACCAGTTGCTCGAGGTGATAGAACCTGCGCAGCGGAATCGCCAGCGTCAGCACCATCGCAAATCCGGAGTAGATGGCGCCGGCGACGAAGTAGGGCGGGAAGATGGTGGTGTGCCAGCCGGGCAGGACCGCGACTGCGAAGTCGAAGCTGATCACGGTATGAACCGACAGCACGAGGGGCGTCGCCAGGCCGGCCAGCAATAGCGATGCCGACTCATAACGCATCCAGTGACGGATCGAACCGCGCCAGCCCCATGAAAGGATCCCGTAAAAGTACTGGGCGATCTTCGAATCGGCGCGATCGCGGAAGGTGCCGAAGTCGGGGATCATGCCGACGTACCAGAACACGACGGAGATGGTCGCGTAAGTCGATACCGCGAACACGTCCCACAGCAGCGGCGAACGGAACTGCGGCCAGACATCCATGGTGAGCGGCAGAGGAAGGAGCCAGTACCCCAGCCACGGACGGCCGACGTGAATCACCGGGAACATGCCGGCGCAGACGACGGCGAAGATCGTCATGGCCTCGGCGAAGCGGCTGATGGAGTTGCGCCAGCTCTGCTTGAAGAGCAGCAAAATGGCCGAGATGAGCGTACCGGCGTGGCCGATGCCGATCCACCACACGAAGTTGATGATAGCGAAGCCCCAAGCCACCGGCTGCGTGATGGCCCAGATTCCGACGCCTTTGAGGAACAGCCAGGTCACCGCGACCAACAGCATCACCGCGAGGCCGCCGAAGATTCCGAAGAGGGCAAGCCAGCCCAGCGGCGTATGCGGCGTGAGCACGATGCGCGAGATCTTCTCGGTGATCGACCGGAAAGTCTGGCCCGGTCCGATAACCCGGAACTCTCCAGTTGCCGGGTCGACGCCGGGATCGTGGGGATTTATTTCGCGTGTCGCCATCTGTTCTTCAACCCTTGGCCGGTACGTGCTCCACCGGCATTTCCTTCTCTTCCAGTTCAGGATTCGGATTCAGGACTTCCGCGATATAACGAGTTCGCGGACGCGTGTTCTGGTCGGCAATCACCTGGTAAGTGCGCTGCTGCGCGTGGAGCTGCGACACGCGGCTGTTCGGATCGGCCAGGTTGCCGAAGACGATGGCCGAGGCCGGGCACGCCTGCTGGCATGCGGTCACGATCTCGCCATCGCGAATCGGCCGGTTTTCCTTGTCGGCTTCGATCTTGGCGGCCGAGATGCGCTGTACGCAGTAGCTGCACTTCTCCATCACGCCGCGCGAACGGACCGACACATCCGGATTCCGCATCAGCTTGAGGCTTGGCGTTTCAAAGTCGGAGTAGAGCAGGAAGTTGAACCGCCGCACCTTGTAGGGGCAGTTGTTGGAGCAATACCGGGTGCCCACGCAGCGGTTATAGACCATCATGTTGAGGCCTTCGTCGGTGTGGATCGTAGCGCCCACCGGGCAAACCTGCTCGCAGGGAGCGTTCTCGCACTGCTGGCAAAGCATAGGCTGGAAATGCGCGCGCGGGGCAGCAAGATCACCTTCGAAGTAGGTGTCGATGCGAATCCACTGCATGTTGCGGCCGATGCGCACCTGCTGCTTGCCTACGACGGCGATGTTGTTCTCCGCATAGCAGCTGACGATGCAGGCGTTGCAGCCGGTGCAGCTGTTCATGTCGACCGACATGGCCCAGCGGTTTCCCGGATAGGTCCAGTTGGGGAACAGCGAGGTTCCCATCTCTGTCGATTCGCGCCCCTCACCTTCATGCGCGAAGTTGGGATTCGCCTTGAACTCTTCCAGCGTGGCGTAGCGAATAATGCCGCGCGGCCCGAGCGCTTCAACGGCTTCGAGCGACCGGTTCTGGTTTCCAAAGTCGCTCAAGGCCTTGCTGCGATGATCCTGGAAGTGGCTCTTGGTGATGGCGATGCCCCACTTGCCATCGACCTTCTTGATCGCACCGGTCGCGTTGAAAGGCGCCCAGGTGTTGCGAATCCGATAGGCATCGAAGCCCGCGCCCGAACCCACGCGGCCCGCAAACTCGCGGCCGTAGCCGAGATAGCAGGTCACCGAATCGTCAGGATGGCCGGGAGCGACGATAACCGGCGCCTTCACGCGGCCTGTGCCCACGCTCAGTTCTACGATGTCATCTTCTTCGAGGCCGAGCTTCGTCAGCGTCGCGCCCGAAACGATCGCGGCGTTATCCCAGCTGAGGCTGGTGACCGGCTTGGGCAATTCCTGCAGCCAGCCCACGTTCGCCCAGCGGCCGTCATAGATGTTCGGATCGGGGCGGAAGATGATTTCGACGGAATCCTTTGGCGTTGGCGCCGGTACTTTGGCCGTTCCGGTCTTTGTTCCGCCGCTGGTTGCGTAGGCCGTGTTTCCGATCCAGCCGTCGTGGAGCGCCTTGCGCCAGCCGGTTTCGAAATCTCCCTTGATCAGCGGCTTACATGTTTCACGCACTGCATCGTACGGGCTCACCATTGGTTCCTTCAGCAACACCTGAAGAACCTGGTGTGCCGTGTGGCCTCCATAGATCGGATCGATCAGCGGTTGCACTACTGACACCGTGCCGTCGTACGCCCGCGCATCCGACCACGACTCGAGATAATGCGCCGACGGAATATGCCAGTGCGCGATCTGCCCGGTCTCATCCGCGTGCGTGCCGAGGTGGGCTACCACATTCACCTTGTTGAAGGCCGTTTCAAATCCCAGATCCGCAGGCGCTGCGTAGATGGGGTTCGAGTTCAGAATGACCAGCCAATCCACCTTGCCCGCATTCATGTCGGCAACGAGTGCCTTCATATCGCCGATTTGGTCGCTCGGTACGGGAATCGACGGCTCAGAGGAGACCTGAACCGTCTTGCCCACGTTGCCCAGCGCGCTATTGATCGCGAGGGCCAGAGCTGCGACGGATGGATCCTGGTAAAGGCCGGGGATCACGGCGCTCTTGCCGGCGTTGGCCTTCAGATCTTTTACAACGGCCGCAAGAAACGCCTGCTGCTCGCCGCTCCATGAATAGGAGGGAGCATTCACGCCGCTCACGCCGACAGCCTTGGCCAGCTCCGCGGCGAATGCCGGAACTTCGCTGGCACGCAATCCAAGCCGATGTTCGGCCTTCATGCCGGTTGTCGAGGTCGTGCTCTCGACCGCGTAGAGCCGGTTCATCCCGTTTTCGGGCTTCTTGCGCCGGTCGGCATAGTCGCGCACCAGCTTGTGAAATCCCGGATACCAGGCGCCGGATAGAAAATCGGCATCGAGCGAGACGATTACTTCGGCGTCGCTGAGAGCGTACTGCACATTCAGGCCGTTGGCCAGCCAGGTTCCGGCGATGGCGGGATCGTACTGAACCAGCTTCGTCTTCGGATACGCCGCCTGCACTTCTTTCCATTGCCGCGCCAGCGTGGGCGACGTGATGGTTCCGGTCAGGAAATAGACCCCCGTTCCGTCTTTGCTCGAAGCAGCTTTTTCCTGGAGCTTCTGAACAAATTCTGCCCAGCTTCGATTCTCGCCATGGTAGAGAACGCGCTGGGAACGGTCAGGATCGTAGAGATCGAGCAGCGTTCCCTGTGAATACACATCGGATGAGCCGCGGTTGTAGGCGTGCTCGGGATTGCCATCGATCTTGATGGGACGGAACTCATCGCTCTTGACCAGCAGAGGAACCGCGCCGGTCGCGAACGGATGCGCCGTGGCAAAGTACATGGGCTTGCCCAGCACCAGGTCTTCGGGAGCCTTCACATAGGGATAAATGGGTTCGTCGGGCTGCTTGGTGCAGCCAGCCAGGCCGGCCAGCGCCATCGAGGCGCCCATCAGCTTCATGAATCCGCGACGCGATACCGGGTCGACCCATTCCTGCGCGGAGGCCGGAAACTCCCGTTCCACCGCCTCTTGAAACTCCGGCGTGTTCGACAACTCATCGAGCGAACGCCAGAAGCGCTTCCCCTTCACGCCTCTCAGATCCTTGCGTACCTGCTCCAGGGTCATCCCGGTGTGCTCTGCGCCCTGGGCAGCTTTCGTTGCATCCTTCTCCACGGCGTTCCCCAAATCGTTGTCCGCGTTCTTTTCAACTTGATTCATGTCACTCATCCGTTCGCTCACCGGTGACACGTGTCGCAGCTCGTCAAATGGCGAGGGTTGTGAATGTCATAATTCTTCAGCAAAAAGTGACCCAGCTCGTCCTGGCTGGTGAATTTCTGGTAATTCATCGCCGCCGGCACCTGGGGCGAAGCCACATCGGCGGACATGCCCTTCATGTGCAACGGCAATTCGAGCGATGCCATCTGCGGCCCTGTGCTGCTTGGATCCTTCGTGACGCAATTCACGCTCTGGGCTGTTGGTAATCCGGTCTTCTGCTCGCCCACCGCGCACCACACCGGGTGATCTTCGCCGGGCTGTTCCCAGGCCATGTTGTAGATCTCGGTGGTCGGCCGCAGATTTTTCGCGGGATTGCGATGACAGTCTAGACACCACTCCATCTGCAGCGTGTTCTGCTCGTACATCAACGGCATCTGGTCCACGCGCCCATGGCAGGTGGAGCAGCCGATTCCCTTGTTCACGTGAATGGAGTGATTGAAGAAGACGTAGTCAGGAAGGTCGTGCACCTTGGTCCAGACCAGTGACTGGCCTGTGGCCCAGCTGGCGCGCACCGGCTCGAGCAGTTGCGCGTTGGTCCAGATCTGCGCATGGCAGTTCATGCAGGTCTTCGTGGGCGGGATCCCCGCGTAACTCGATTTCTCGACCGTGACGTGGCAGTACTGGCACTGCAGCCCGAGTCCCTGAACGTGATGCTTGTGGCTGAAGGGCACCGGCTGATCCGGCCTTTGACCCTGGCGGGTCACCCATGGAGAACGCTGCAGTTGATCGAGCGTAACCCCCAGGGCAATGGTGAGCAGCCCCGTAAGAACCAAGCTCGCTCGTGCCAAAGCATTGGAGCTGCGTTCGAATATTTGCGCCATGAATGCTTTCCTGCTTCGATTTCCTGTTGTTTGCGCGCTGCAGACTGACCGATGTATTCGCGGTCACAGACGTAGCGGTTCTTTTCAGTTTGAATTCAAAGGGAAGCTGTGTATCGGAATTTTCCCGAAAGTTCAATATAGCAGCCCGCAGCGGCTTGCAAGCGTGTCTGCGCTTTCAAAAGTTAAAAAATGTTTACTGTGTAAAAACTCTGTTTTCAGCAGGTAAGACGGCGCTTGTGATGAATCGCGTTTGAGAGAACAAGGTCCTGTTCTCTCGGCGCTGCGCGTCCCAGAGATTGAAATATTGCATTCACGATACCACGCGAAATCCGAGATACGCCATCGCGCCTTCCCTCGGTTTCCCGCGTGGTCCGCGTTTTCTGCCTGCCATGGCTCCTCGCATCGCGTGTGGAGCTTCAACAACCCGAACGAGCCAGCCATTTCGTTCTTTGCCGGCGAATCGAGAGTCGGCCAGCAAACTGTATCGCGCAAATGTGCATCGGCTGAAATACACGGCAAGTCATGCATGAATCCGGATGGGTATAGGTCCGCGGAAGATCGTTTTATATGATGGGTTCGACAATGCGATGCGCGTCCAAATTGATTTTCGCCGCGATATGCCTCGCGAGTGTGCCGGTCAGCGGGTTCGCTGTCGCGCCCGCGGACCGTTTCGTCCATCCGAAAAATTTCCAGGAGACGGGCTTCCTGAATCGCACCGTCGAAGTTGAAAAGGTCGCATACCACTTCCAGGTCTACCTGCCTGAAGACTGGCGGCGCGACGATCACAGGCGCTGGCCCATCATCCTGTTTTTGCATGGACGCGGCGAACGCGGCTCGGAGGGCATGTGGCAAACCCAGATCGGCCTTCCGGCGCAGGTGCGCGATCATCCCGAGCGCTGGCCGTTTCTCATCGTGATGCCGCAGTGCCCGCAGGGCCACTACTGGACCGATCCTGACATGATGGCCATGGCCATGGCCGCCCTCGACCAGGAGACAGCCGAATTCCACGCCGATCCGGAGCGCACCTACCTGGCTGCCCTTTCTCTGGGCGGGTATGGCGCATGGGAGCTTGCCCGCGCCTACCCTTCGCGATGGGCAGCAGTGGCCATTGCGGCCGGCGGAATTTTCTGGAGCTACGCGCCGCAGCGCTGGAGCCAGGCCAACACGCTGCCTGCTGAATACGCCCGTGTCCTGGTGCGCACGCCCTTCTGGCTTTTTCACGGAAGCGATGACAACGTGGTCGCGCCGCGCGAAAGCGAGCTGATGTATCAGGCGATCAAGGCTTCCGGCGGTCACGTCCGTTTGTGGATTTACCAGGGACTCCGGCACGATTGCTGGACGCGCGCATTCAATGAGCCGGAATTGCCGAAGTGGCTCCTCGCGCACCGCCTCGACCACCCCGAGACTGCTCCCGAGGCGGAGCGCATCGTCGTTCCCCTGCATCCAGTGCCCATCAAGCTCACTGAGGCTCAGATGGACGCTCTCGCGGGCGAGTACGACGACTCGCACGGCCAGCTTGCCATTACCGTCTTCAGGCAGGGCGACCAGCTCTATCAGAAGGACCTGCACGGTTCGATCGCCGAACTAGGTGCGGAGTCGCAATCTGCCCTGTTCTATCCCTACGGAAGCACGTTCAGCCGGCTTTTTGTCGACCGCGATGCCCAGGGCCACATCACCGCCCTCGTCTTCCACGACGACCGGCACGAGGAACATTGGGAACGAACCCGGTCCCTTCCGCGTACTCATTCACAGCAGGAGTAATGCGGCGCTGCGCCGGCCGGCAACCAGCCGGTGGCGGCGCAGAGGCAAGAACCAGGTGTAAGGTAAGACAACCTGGGAGGAGGTCAACATGTTTTGCAGCGGCTGTGGTCAGGCATTGGTCCCGGGGCAGACCATCTGCCCGCAGTGCGGACGCCCCTTGGCGCCGCCGGTTCCTCCGGTTCCCAATCTCGATTTTCAGTTGAACAACTATGCCGGCCGAGTCCGGGCGCTCAGCATTGTGTGGTTCGTCTATGGAGCGCTTTCGCTGGTATTGGGCATTGCAGGTCTGGCGTTTGCCGGCAGCATGTTCCATGGCGGTTTTCCCTTTATGCACGGTCCGTGGGGGAACGCCCCGATGGATCCAGGTTGGTTCTTCCCGGCGATCATGCGGTTTGGCTGGGCCGTCGTGGTGGTGCGGTCTGCGCTGGCACTGCTTGCGGGTTGGGGACTGATGGAGCGCGCGCAGTGGGGCCGGATTGTGGCCGTCGCTGCTGCGATCCTGAGCCTGATCCGGATTCCGATCGGCACCGCTCTCGGTATCTGGACGCTGGTCACGCTGCTGGGCTATCGCAACAACGTGCTTTACGACCGGCTGTAGAGCGCGGCTTGGAGCGTCATTCGTCACATAGCCGCGGTTGACTCTGCCCTACAATAGAACCATGAGCTTTCCTCAGATGCGCATGCGGCGTCTGCGCCGGAATGAGTCGCTGCGCGCGCTGGTACGCGAGACCTCAGTCGATCCCGGTGACCTGATCTATCCGCTGTTCATCTGTCCCGGCAAGGGCGTTCGCAACCCGGTCAGTTCCATGCCCGGCGTCTTCAATCTCTCGGTCGACCAGGCTGTTGTTGAAGCGGAGGAAGCGGCTCGACTGGGTATTGGCGGGCTGCTGCTGTTCGGTCTTCCTGACGCGAAGGATGAGCAGGCCACCGGTGCGTGGAGCGATGACGGAATCGTGCAGCAGGCTTTGCACGCTCTCAGGAAATCCGCCGCGGCCGAAAAGCTGGTGCTCATGGCTGATGTCTGCCTCTGCGAATACACGAGTCATGGACACTGCGGTGTGGTTGTCAAAACGGGCGACAGTTTTGAAGTCGACAACGATCCGTCTGTCGAACTTCTCGCACGAACTGCCGTCAGCCTAGCCCGCGCCGGTGCCGATGTGGTCGGCCCGAGCGACATGATGGATGGTCGCGTCTCCGCCATTCGCAAGGCGCTCGATGAAAGCCGGCTTGCGCAGACACCGATCATGAGCTACGCCTCAAAGTTCGCGTCGGCGTTTTATGGGCCATTCCGCGAAGCCGCCGATTCGGCCCCGCAGTTTGGCGACCGCCGTAGCTACCAGATGGATGGAGCGAACCTGCGCGAGGCCATGCGCGAAATCGAACTCGATCTCGAAGAGGGCGCCGACATGATCCTGATGAAGCCCGCCTTGCCCTACCTCGACGTGGTGCTCTCTGCGCGCGAGAGATTCGGCGTGCCGATTGGCGCGTACCAGGTTTCAGGCGAGTACTCGATGTTGCACGCAGCATTCGAGAGGGGCTGGCTCGACCGCGATCGCACAATCCTCGAGACGCTCGTCAGCCTTCGCCGCGCCGGCGCCGACTTCATCGTGACCTACTTCGCCAAGGACGCCGCAAGGCTGCTGGCGTAGTTTCTTCGGGATCAGCTACACCTCTCTCTGCTGGAACAAGGGCTCGACATTGCAGGAACTTTGCGTGCCGAGCTCTTCAATCTCTGTTGACATTCGGTAGCATGGTAGGAACGTTGCACGGAGCCGGCGGATATGACGAACCTTGCAGTCATCAGTATCCTGTTCGCCGTTGCGGCCGTCTTCGGCTGGATCAGCGCGCGCTGGCTCAAGCTTCCGATCACCATCGGAACCATGCTGCTGACGGTTCTGACTTCGATGGCCTTGATGGGAACGGGCATTTACGCGCCGGGCATCCACTCATGGGCAGCCGCTCTCTCACTTCAAATTGACCTGCGCGGCGTGATTCTGCATGGAATGCTGCCCCTGTTGCTCTTTGCGGGTTCGTTTCTGCTCGACCTGGAAGAACTTCGAAAGGAAAAAATCGCCGTCACTCTGCTCGCGGTGATTGGAACCGTGACATCGTTCTTCCTTGTCGCCGAATTGATGGGCGTCCTCGGCGGTTGGCGGGCGCCCTGGATCGAATATCTTCTGTTTGGGGCACTGATTTCGCCCACGGATCCCGTCGCGGTTCTGGAGATGCTGCGACGCACGCGCGCCTCAAAAACTACTCGAGCGCAGCTAGCCGGCGAATCCCTCTTCAACGATGGGGTTGGCGCGGTCATCTTTATCACTCTGCTTGAAGCAGCGCAGGGAACACAGCCCACGGTCTGGAGCATCTCGGAAACACTCGCGCTCAAGGCCGGCGGAGGCCTGCTGATTGGAATAGCGGGCGCCGCTTTCGCTTCGCACCTGATGCGCCGGCTCACCTCCTATCAGGTCGACATCCTGATTACGATCGCTCTCGCCTTCGGGGGCTACGCGATCGCTGAGGTCCTTCACATCTCCGCCCCTCTTGAAGCCGTTGCTGCCGGCATCGCGCTGCGCTACTTCAACCGCGATCAGCCCACCGAAATCGTGGCGCATAACAGTGTGCACGGCTTCTGGAGTGTGATCGACGAGGTGCAGAACTCGATTCTCTTCGTGCTGCTCGGCATGGCGATCATGACCGTCACTCTGGATAAGACTTCGGTCCGCGAGGGAACCTCGGCCATCCTGGTTGTGAATGCGGTCCGGCTCGTTGCCGTGGCGGCGCTGCTCGGCCTGCTCCGCCTGTTGCAACCAACGCGCCGAAGTTCAACGCTGGTCCTCGTGTGGGGCGGCCTGCGCGGCGGCCTCTCCATTGCACTCGCACTCTCAGTTCCTGAGGAGTTGGGACGCGGCTGGATTGTCGCAGCGACATACGTCGTCGTCGTCTTCTCCATCGTGGTGCAAGGCGGTTCGTTGAATTGGCTCCTGGGCTGGCTCTCTCGCACGCGGCCGGCGGCCTGATTGCGCCGGCGCACAATCCACTTTGCGTTCAAGACGGGGTGTGGTTTGCTAGAGGAACCCGCCTATGCTCAATCTGCTCGAACGCTATTTTGAATTCACTCGTCTGGGGACCAATTGGCGCACGGAGATCCTCGCCGGGGTCACGACCTTCCTGACCATGGCGTATATCGTGCTGGTCAATCCCGCAATTCTTTCGGCCGCCGGGGTTCCACTCGCAGCGGTTACCGCGGCGACCTGCCTCTCTGCGGCGTTCGGCTCGATTCTGATGGGCATCGTCGCGCGGTATCCAATCGCGCTGGCGCCCGGCATGGGCCTGAACGCCTACTTCACCTACACGGTCTGCATCAAGATGCACGTGCCCTGGCAGACGGCACTGGGAGCGGTATTCATCTCCGGCATTCTTTTCCTCGCCATCACCGTGCTCGGCATTCGCCAGATGATCCTCCGCTCGATCCCGCACGAACTCTACGCCGCCGTCGCCAGCGGAATCGGCCTCTTCATCGCGTTCATCGGGTTTCGCAACGCCGGCCTCGTGATCGGAGATCCGGCAACTCTCGTTGGCATGGGAAGCGTACGCAACCCCACGGCATCGCTCGCGCTCTTCGGTCTCGTGCTGATGGTGGTGCTTGAAATCCGCAAAGTGCGCGGCTCGATTCTCATCGGCGTTCTCGCCACGACGGGACTGGCGTGGGCTCTGGGTCAGGTTCACTGGACGCCTTCTTCCGGAGGCTTGCAGGCACTCGGGGCAACGGCCCTGCAACTCAACATCCGGGGAGCCATGGGCAAGGGCCTGCTCGAAATCATCTTCGTTTTCTTCTTCGTCGACCTCTTCGATAATCTCGGCACCCTCGTCGCCGTCACCAAGCGCGCGGGGCTCATCGAGAAGGACCACTCCATTCCCCGCCTCGACCGCATTCTCCTTACGGATGCCACTGCAACGGTTTTTGGATCGCTGACCGGCACATCGACCGTAACCAGCTACGTCGAGTCCACTGCGGGCGTCGCCGCGGGGGGCCGCTCCGGCGTAACCGCTATCGTCACCGGCGTGTTGTTCCTTTGCACCGTGGTGGCCGCGCCGTATGTCGGAGTCGTGCCCCAGGCCGCGACCGCACCCGCATTGATCCTCGTCGGCTGCATGATGCTGGCAACGATTGTCGAAATTCGCTGGCACGATCCGCTGGTGGCGATTCCTGCATTTCTCACGCTGATTCTTATCCCGCTCACGTACTCGATCGCCAACGGTCTCGGCTTCGGCGTCATTGCCTGGGCCGTGCTGCATCTTGCCGCCGGGCGCGGCCGCAAGCAGGACTGGCTTCTTTACACGCTGGGCGCGCTGTTCTTGATCCGGTTCATTTATCTGGGGTCGAATTGAGCCCGGCGTGTCGTCGTTAGAATCGAGAGGATGCCTCTGCGCGTTTGCTTTCGCCTTGCTGCTGTCGCCTCGATCCTATCTCCTTCTTTGTTTGCCCACGGCGCCGATTCCT